>Ga0209500_10000413_pt1 | contig 36834 bp, 53 predicted proteins | sample S_140212_EF_Meta_FD_187323 | JGI IMG/M metagenome (GOLD analysis project Ga0209500, IMG submission 187323) | Freshwater microbial communities from Lake Simoncouche, Canada to study carbon cycling - S_140212_EF_MetaG (SPAdes) (version 2) | ecosystem: Environmental > Aquatic > Freshwater > Lake ...
GCATAATCATCAAAAACGGTTTTAAAGCGACGACCTAACATAACTGACACAATGCCTAAAGCAGTTTGAGCTGCAAAGGCCGGTTGTGGAATCTTAGCGGTTGCATTGTAATAGTCTTGAATATCACCCAAAATACCCGGCAACCGTTCGACTTCACTATAAATGGGTGCGTCTGGTTTGATATACAGTAATTCAGGTGACCAAGTGATTTGACTAATCACCGGCTTATTAACCCATCCGGCCTCCATTGCCATTTTAAAAATGGTTGCTTTGGTAATACCGGATAGGCCTTTACGCTTAAAACTGTTCCAGACTTTGAGCTGGTCTTTGTAATCGTATTTATCAGAGCGTTGTGACCAATCGCACCACAAGTCAAAACCAGCACCACCGCCTAAATCATTTTGTAGAGCCATACCGACTTGATACCAAATATCACGATCAGACGCATCAATAAAAAATAAAGCGGCTTCCAGTTCGATTAATTCACCATCGGATAAAGGAATGGCAGGACTGACGGCATCATCAGCTAATACCATCTTAGTACGTGCTAAATCACGCAACCAATCCGGTAATGGAGAAGCAATCGCACCATTTAAAGGATCACTGGATGCTTCCCAGGTATACGAGCCACCACTAAAATGATTAGAGGGTTCAAGGACAATATAACCGTTTGCTTTAACATCAATGCCTTTACCCAATTTACCGGGTAAGGTTTGATTAGCGGGTAATTGAAAGATTCGATGCTCACCACCACCGCCGGTATATTGCAAAACATCCGATAATAAAGGTCCGTGTTCGGCTTCTATCGTTTCAATGGTATACATACCCCCATTACGCGGATCTATATCAATGGCACATAAATTGGATGAGGCTAAATGAGCCGCGATGTTGGCTTCTGGATAACTACCCCACCACTTCTTAATCAGTGCGCGGTCAGTGGTTGCATTGTCTTGTCCTTTGGGCGCTAACTTATGCAGAGGATGCTTGCCTGAATTACTGCAATCTAATTCACCGCACGCACATTGACCATCTGCCTTGACATTCCAAAGCGGGAAAATATGCCAGCCTAAAGCCGCATAACGCAACGCATAGCCCAGCCTTGATTCAAGATCAATGGTTGGCTCTGCATTACTAACGACTAACTCTATTTGTGCTGACATATTGTTTTAAGTTTGTTTTGTGGCATAATCATTCTCGTAGTGTTAAGAAAAGCCCTGTTGATCTTGTCGGATGCAGGGCTTTTTTTTGCGAAATTTTTAGTTTTTAAATGGTATCTACTACCGAAACCCAGTACACCTAAAGAAGCTTTATATCTAAAGCATTAATCAGTATCCTAGCCTCAGCACGTCGCTTCTCGACTAACTCAAGGCAGGCAATATGAACAAATTCAGATACCGCCATTTCATCAACCTGGCTCAAGCCAATCAGGGCTTTTTCAACACTTTCAGTCGTTTTGAACGTAATGGGCTTCATGCGTTTTTCAGGATGTTCCATGATTACTTACCAAAAATGTCGGGGCGGATTTCTTCGCGGGGGATGCCGAAAAGAAGCGCAATCTTTTTAGTGTTTTCTACTGATGGTTTTTTTTGTTCTAAAACCCACGCTGAAAACGTAGATGTAGAAACACCTAGTGCTTTACATGCTTTTTCTTGACTGCCATGAGTGGCAGAAATCTTCTGGAATATATTCATGATTCAATTATCCACCGATAAGGGATATTTTACAACCATTAATTGTGGATTCGATAAAGAATATAATCCACTGATGGAATATTTAGATTATGCAAAGCGATTAAAAAGCCTACAGGTAGCCCAAGGCATAAAAACACAGATAGAACTATCTGCGTGGATGGGGTTTTCTAAGTCTATTGTTAGCGCTTGGATGCGTGGAGAGAAAATACCATCAATGGATACGGCTTTAAAAATAGCTGATATGTTTGGTGTTTGTGTTGAATGGCTATTAACTGGCAAAGGATTAAAACACCCAGATGATACTCCCGTTCTACAAAACTATATCAACGTCACCGACTTAACACCTGCGCAAATACAAGAAACAAACGATTTTATTGCTTTCAAAAGATCGCAAAATTTACCCAAAATAACCGAAAATAACACAAATAAAGCCTTGACTACGCCAGCTAAAAATGTGGGGGGGGGGGTAAACTTGGCTATAGACCGCAGGGTGACTGATCGTCTGATAAAAGAAGGGAACCTTGAGCGTCGACGTTTTTTAGATGAACTGGCAACAGAACAGGATCGTTGTGTTATGGAAAGACACGCAGAAGAAGTCGAAGCCAATAAGCGTTATGTCGAAATGGTAAAAACAAAATGTAGGGACAACGAGTGTTACTGCGAGCCACCTTGCGAAACCGCTGCCGATCACACTAAAAACATGAGCTTTAATGACGTATTGGCTTACGCCAGGCGAAAGGATGATTGATAATGAGTACAATAAGCTTTGATACTGACCGACTGGTTGAAGATTTAAAGTCTTCTGGACTGCCTCATGACCAAGCACGTGCTATTGTGCGCGGACTGGTAGACGCACAAACAGAATTAGCAACTAAAATGGATTTAGTGCAACTAGAGCAGCGCCTAACTATAAAGCTTGGCAGTATGATGGTTGTGGCTATTGGTATAGTGGCGGTGTTGGTTAAGCTTATGTAATTACGTTATACTAGATATACAAGAGCTGATTAACAGCCGACGTTTTAGGAGATTAAAAATGAATAAAGACTTTATACGTGGATTTTGGCAAGGGCTTTCTGGTTCAGTATTATGGGAAGCTCCAGAATTTCCAAAGACTAAACTGCTGCAAATTGCAATCGACAAAAGAACAGATACTGAAAAATTACAGGGCGATTGGAAAAAAATAGGAGGAGATTTTAATGTCGCAATTAACAGATTCCAACGGAATAGTGGACGATAACAACGATAATAGCGCAATTATTGCATCTCAATGGCAAGGCCCACTCCCTCCTCCATCAGTATTAAAAGATTTTGATTTAATTATTGAAAATGGGGCAGAACGTATCATGCACATGGCAGAGCTTGAGCAAATCCATAGACATGATTATGAAATAAAAATATTAAGACAAGAATCATCATCAATATTTAATGGGCAGTGGCTTGGAGCCTTTGCGGCTACATCATCTATAGCAGCTGCTACATTTACCGCTTATATTGGCGCTCATTGGGCAGTATCATGCGCTTTAGTTGGCGTTCCCATGCTTGGAATAGTAAAAGCAATCGTAAATAGAAAATAACCATCTAACCACCCAAATCCCCACCAAACCGCTTAACTGCGGTTTTTTTGTGCCTATCGAAAAATAAATACTGCGTTTAATCAAACACATAGGGTGTTGCGTGGGCTTTTGTTTGAAAAATCCACTATCGGTGCTTGCAATAATCCCCTAATGGTGGATAATATCCCTCAACAGCACAGAAACACGCTGAAAGATTTAAAGATGTACTCCTCGCCTCACGGCACATTGAAACCCTCGTCGTAATGACGGGGGACTTTTTGGAGACTTATTAAGACTATCTACTCGGCTCATAGTATTGAGCAACAGGCACTGCTGGAGTGGATAGTCTTAATAATTTAAACGTAGTAACAACAATAATAATATTTTGGAGAAAACAAATGAATACAAAATTAAGCAAGTTAATCACCATCGCCATCGTTTTTGGCTTAGGCATAGCAGTTGACCAAGTATATAGCTCAGAAGCTTACACCAAGCTTTGGGTTACTCGTTCAGGCACGTTTTGCATCAAATCTAACCGTATCTATGAACTGACTGAACTGGAAACAGCTTATACACCTATCGACAAGGGGTTAATGAAATGAGCAATTTAATCATGAAAGACCAAGCGCCACGCCTGCGCCAAAGAATGTTGGACGAACACGATCAGCATTGGCATGAGGAAGAAAAGCAGATGGTAAGCGGCAAGATTGCTTTTGCATTTCTCATGACGCTGGTATTGATTGCATTACTGGCGGTTTATGTGCCGGTTGAAGCGAGCACGTCATGGCAAGCGGTGTCTGACCAATCGCTAGTTGATATGTACGGGGAGGAGTAATGAACTTAGAAGTAATCTTAGACGGCATTGCCTTTAATGTCGATTTCGACTACCAACCGAAAGAAATGGAAACGATGTATCAGCCAGGCTGCCCAGCAGAAATAGACATCACTGGCGTATCAATGCAAGGCATTGCAGTAGGGGAAATTATCAACCCTTACTGGATTGATAGAATTTCAGAAGAATTAATGGAGATGCACTAATGAGATTCGACGTCGATATGACCGTTAACGGCATGATTCTTTCGATAACGAACATCTTTGCATCATCAAAAGAAGATGCGATTGAGAAAGCTAAAAAAGACGCTTTGCATATGGGTTATGCAATTACAACAAAAATCAAAGTGAGGAAGAAACGTGAACACCACGATAAAGTTACTTGTTAAACGGGTTAGATACCTTGAGGGCGTGATTGATTGCCAAAAAGGTATTTATCCACAGCGTACTACTCGTTATTACTTACAAGGCTATTCCGAGCAATACGCAAAAGATCAGATTTTAAACGAATTAACTGAACCAGCATTCTAAAACGAAAGCGAAGAAAAAACAATTCTAAGGAGTTAAGCATGTCATTTACCTTTCAAAAAGCAGAACGAAAAAAATCAAGGTTACGCCTTGGACTGACCGGCCCAAGTGGTAGCGGTAAGACCTACGGAGCCTTACAAATAGCCAGCGGTATTGGTGGCAAGATTGCTGTTATTGATACTGAGAAAGGCTCAGCTTCATTATATTCTACAATGGCTGAATTTGATGTATTAGAACTATCAGCACCTTACACGCCAGAACGCTTCATAGAAGCCATTAACGCCGCTGAAAATGCGGGTTATGACATTCTGATTATAGATTCAATCACCCATGAATGGAATGGCTCTGGTGGCTGTCTTGAATTAAACGACCAGATTGCCCAGTCAAAATATCGGGGTAATACCTGGAGCGCTTGGAATGAAACCACCACGCGGCATCGAGCGTTTTTAGACCGCATGATGCAATCAAAGATGCACGTTATTGTGACGATAAGAAGCAAAACCGAAACTGCCCAGCAAGAAAGTATTACCGGTAAAAAGTCGGTGGTTAAGTTAGGAATGAAAGCCGAACAACGCGACGGGGTTGAGTATGAATTAACCACTGTTCTCGACATCATCCACGATGGACATTATGCGGTTGCCAGTAAAGACCGGACCGGCTTGTTTGTAGACAAAGACCCGAAAGCGATTAGCGTAGAGACTGGAAAGTTATTACTGGCTTGGTTAGATAGTGGTATCGAACCAGAAAAAGAAGAAGTAGAAGCAACGCCCGACTTTTTATCTATGTTGCAAGCGTGTACATCAATGCTTGAATTAGGCACTTGTTGGCAATTAATCCCCAATGAATTGAAAAAAACCTACGAACAAACCAAAAACGAACAAAAACAACTTTTAACAACTAAGGAAACTATCTAATGGCTAATTTATCAGCACTATTCGGCAACAAAGCATTTAACCCAATGGACGTGGAAGAACTGGAGGTTGGTTTTGAACCCGTACCAAAAGGCATTTACTCGATCATCATCACTGACTCTGAGTTAGCGGCCAACAAAGCAGGAACGGGAACCAACTTGACCTTAAAGTTGATTATTCAAGACGGTAAAGCAAAAGGCCGCACCCTGTTTGATAATCTGTGTGTTGTCCATAAAAACGAGATTGCCCAACGCATTGCCCAAACTCGTATGAAACAGATCTGCACCGCGCTGCATATTGGGGAAGTTAAAGACACCTCACAATTTCACGACAAACTGATGAAGGTTAGCGTTGATGTTGAGTTAGACGAGTACGGTACGAATAAACGTAATGATGGTGTCAAAGTCTATCGAAATGCCATTAAAGCCTATGAAGGCTCTGCTAATAAGCAAGCTTTAGCGGCTGTGGGTATTGAAGAACTAGACGAAGATATGCCTTTCTGATGGACCAAGAGCGACGAATATTTTTAGCTGTTCAAACGTATGTTGACGGACGTAAGGTTATCAGGCGTTATTCGCCTGATAGTCCTCTTGAAAGTAGGCACTTTCAAGAGCAAACCAACGAAGCAAAAGAATGGTTAAGAAAAGCAAATTGGCCTCTATGGACAGATAGATTTTATATACCCGATAGCAAACCTTTTGAGATTGATTATGTATAAACTTAGAGATTACCAGCAACCAGAACCCATCTGGGATTATTTCAGAGCAAGAAAACAGGATAATTCAACCTGTAATCCTTTGGTTGTGCTACCCACAGGAGCCGGTAAAAGCTTGGTTATTTCTGCTTTGGTTAAGGACATGATTGAGCGCTTTGGTGGTCGTCGTGTTCTTATCCTGGCACACCAAAAAGAATTGTTAACGCAAAACTTTGAGAAGCTTAAATCAACCTATCCTGAATGTGATCCGGGTATTTATTCCGCTTCCCTGGGAAAGAAGCAAACCAATAATAAGGTGTTGTTTTGTGGCATCCAGTCGGTCCATAACAAGGCGCATAAATTAGGTGATTTCTCACTCATCATTATTGATGAATGTCATTTGATACCTAAAAGCGGTGTTGGCATGTATCGAGGGTTTATTAATGAAATGAATAGACTCTGCGGAAAAGTGCCGGTAATTGGCTTAACCGCTACACCTTACCGCTTGGACAGTGGTTATTTGCATAAAGGTGATAGTGCGCTGTTTACCGGCATTGCACATGAAGTCAGTATTAATGACTTATTGGCACAGGGTTATTTATCACCGTTAACGACCAAGAAAGTCAGTTTTATTATTGATACCAGCTCTGTTAAAAAACGAGGTGGTGAATTTATCGACAGTGAATTGATGGCGGTGGTAGATCCGTTAACTGAAAGCGCCTTATTAGATGCACTACCGAAAATAGGCACACGAAAAACAGGCTTGGTGTTTTGCATCACAGTAGAACACGCCAACCATGTCAGTGCTTATTTAAATGAGTTGGGCATTAGTTGTGCGGTGATTTCAGGCCAGACCAAACGAGCTGAACGTGATTTTTTACTGGATGCGTTAAAGAAAGGCGAGATTCGTTGTTTGGCTAATGTCAATTGCTTAACGACAGGGGTTGACGTTCCCAACATTGATTTTTTAATCATGTTAAGACCGACGCAATCACCTGGGCTTTATGTGCAAATGGGTGGACGGGGTATGCGTTTAGCTGAGTCAAAGTTTGATTGCTTGGTGTTGGATTATGCAGGGAATATAAACCGGCATGGACCGATTGATGCCATTACCGTTAGAGAGAAAAAAACTAAAGGTGATGACGGAGAAGCACCCGTTAAATCTTGCCCTGAATGTGAAAGCATTGTTCATGCTGCCCGTCGTGAATGTCCTGACTGTGGTTATGAGTTTCCACCACCCGCCTTTAAGGTTGAAAAGACCGCCAGTCGGGAGGCTATCTTAACCCAAGATTATGAACCAGAGTGGCGAGCAATTAGCCGGGTAACTTATGCCAGAAATGCAGGCAGAGACGGAAAGCTGGACACTATGCGCGTTGATTATTGGGATGATGATGGTTTGTTTCCTATTCGGGTTGCCAGTGAGTTTGTGTGTGTGTTTCATCCAATGGGGTTTCCAAGAGAGATGGCGTTAAGGTGGTTAGCAAATAGATGTATTCCTTTTGATGATGATGTAATGGAATTATTGTTAACTGGAAATATTGAAAGGCGAGATTCTAAAAAACCAAAAGAACCCTCACGCTTACTCCTAGACACACGCGGCAAGTTTGCAAAGATACTCGATTATGACTTTAGTCAGTTAGAGGAAGCAGCATGACACCCGTTGATTATGTAAAACGCTTTACGGCTGTATGTAATCAATACAGCCATCAACCATCAATTGTATGGGCGCATTGTGGTGAAGAAGAACACCAGGTGCTTTGTGATAATGAGGGTGAAGAATGGGATTGGTTTGAAATATGCCTAACCTTATGGCAACGACCAACAATGGTATGGGATCAGGTTAATACTGCTTTACCAGCTATTAGTTGTGAGAGTTGTTGCCACTATACAAAATATCGCATTAAACATACCAAGGCGGAAATTCTTCTTCAAACATGGGAACAGCGCAACAAAAGAACTCACGAGGAATGGTGCGATAAGCATAACAAAGCCATACCCGTTACATTTAACAAAAATAATGCCTGTAAAGGATGGAATTTATGAATACATCGCTCTATGAACTGACGACCAGTTATATGCAAGCACTGGATTTTTTAACAGATCCAGAAAACGAAATAGATCAACAAACCGCTATTGATACGATAGAAAGCCTTGACGGAACAATCGACGACAAGATGCTGAACTTAGGGCGCTTCATCACTAGCATTGAAGCCCAAGCAGATGCTATCGAAGCCGTTGAAAAACGTCAACGAGCTAGACGTCTATATCTTGTTAAAAAAGCTGTTTGGTTGCGTGACTATTTAAACGATGCCATGACGACAACAGGCAAGAACAAATTATCAGCTAATGATATTGCTATCTCCTTAGCTAAGTTGCCTGTTTCTGTTCAAGTAGATGATGAAAGCTTGATCCCTGATGAGTTTTGGAAAATTGAACGCAGTATCGACAAACAACTGATTAAGACATTAGGTGGTTGTGAGGGTGTTCGTATTGAAAGCAAAGGATTTAGGGTGGCTATAAGATGAACCATTTAATAAATCGCAAAGAAATAGCACAACTGATGGGCGTATCGACAAATCAAGTGGGTGTAATGGATGATAGGGGGTTACTCCCCTGTGGTCCGGCTGATTATGTCGATCCTAAAGAAATGTGCCGGGGTAAGCCATCAAAGTTTTACGACCGCGAAATCATGCTGGACTGGATTGAACGACGCAAAACGGCAAAGTATAAAGTTATTTCTGAAAAGCCCGGCATCAGTTTTAAGCAAGTATTTTCAGGGCAGTTTGAACGTAGAGAATTGAAGAACCGATGGGGATTGAAAAAGTTGTGCGCTAAACATAGCAACGCGAAAACCGTCACTGTTCAAGTTATAGGGGAATGGTAAGTGAAATCATATAACGGACACGTTAGCCTAAACCGAGTGCGTAAAGTGAAATGTCCTAAATGTAACGGCATATTTACCACAACAATCAGGATGCGTAAGTATTGCGAACCGTGTAGTCCTGCCAGAATGACAGACCCTAGTTTTGCGGTGACTTTATGAAACTCTACGACTTGCCCCGCAATACGTTATTTAAAATTGTTGGCGATAAATCAAACACGATCCTGAGACTTGAAAGAATCGACGGCATGTTCTCGGTGTGTTGGGATGAACATGGCGAAGTTGTCCACATAGCAGCTAGTGCGGAAGTGGAGGCTTTATGAGTAAAGAAAGAGAGTTACTTGAAGAATTATCAAACAAGGACATGGTTAACTACTACTACCCAGAACTAATAAATAGGATTAAAGAACTACTCGCACAACCTGAACCTGAGCCTGTTGCTTGGTGCATTGAATCAAAAAATTCTGCTGACTGGTGTTTTGCTAAGGATAAAATTGGTGTTATTGAAAACGAAAAGTTACTTGATGAAGATTGCGACAGAAGCGATCCATTCCCACTATACACATCACCACTGACCCGTGAGCCTTTGAGCAACATTGTTATAAGAGAATTCGCAAATCCTGAGTATATTGTCTGTAATGCCGCTTTTATATCAGGTGTTAGATGGGCAGAACAGCAACACGGTATTGGAGATGAGTAATGAAAAACGTTAGAGTGTATATAGAACAAATCCCAGAGCATTTTGACTCTGAATTAAGCATCACTATTACTTGTAAAAAATCAGAAAGACCAGAAGCTCAAGCAATCGTAGATTACTTAAGTAGCATAATTAATATTACATTTAAAAGAGGTCCACAATGATTGAAGATGACGACTATGAGTAGCGAAAATATAGTATGTGGTTCCTTATTGTTTATATCCATTATTCTTTTTTTGTGTTGAGGTGATTATGAGTAAAGACAAACCCGCTCCTTATGATATGAGCATACACAGCAACTCAAGTGCATTGGCTTGGACAAAGTTTTTTAGAGAGTGTAATCCAGAATGTAATTTAAATGATGAGGTTATGTTGGGATGGTTCGCAAATGCGATGATGGCGATGCACGATCATATTTACCAAACATCACCACCAAAACGTGAGCCTTTGAGTGATACTGAAATATTTGATTTATGGATAGTTAGCAGTGTTAAACACATTTATGATTTAGTACGTTCAGTTGAGAAAGTACATGGTATTGGAGTAGATAATGGATAACTTAACACTACGCGACCACTTTGCAGGGTTGGCTATGCAGGGCTTGTTGGCAAGTCCTGTGATGGGAGACTGTGCATTACATGATTCAGCCGCTGAGTGGGTAAAAGTGATGAGTAAAGGTGCTTATGATTTTGCTGACGCAATGATTAAAGAACGTAATAAGCACATGAAAGAACGCCATGAAACATTTGGGGAGGAAGTATGACAATGCCTAGAGTTATTCGAATGAGTCAAGCACCTGCCTATCTTGGCATGTCCATTCCACATTTTAATGCTCATGTCAGGCCGTATTTAGTTGAAGTTAGAGATGCACATAGCATGATTAGTTTTGACCGGCTTGACTTGGATGCTTGGTGGGAACAACATAAACAGGCTAACGGAAAGCCAGCAAAGGAGAATCAATCATGGCAAAAAGAACCCCAGGTCTACGAAAGCAAGGCGAAATCTGGCACGTTGACAAAGTTATCGGCGGTGTCAACATACGACAAAGCACGGGAGAGAAGGAGCTTGATCAAGCAGAACGCTATTTAGCAAGGCTTATTGAGCAATATAGAAAAGTAAAAGTATATGGTGAAAAGATTGACCGACCCTTTGAGATAGCGGCAGCTCGCTACCTTGATGAGTACGGTCACAAAACATCACTGGATAGAGACATCATTAGTTTAGATAAAATCATGCCTTACATTGGGCATATTGAATTATCTAAGATTCACTCCGGTGTGTTTGATGTCTTTATCAGTGATCGAAAGAAAGCTGGGATAAGTGCAGGCACATTAAATCGTGATATGGCCTCTGTCAGGCGAGTGCTAAAACTGTCAGCAGCAAAGTGGCGTGATGAGAATGGGAAGCCTTGGCTTGATAATGTACCCATGATGCCTTTAGTTGATGGCATTGAGAGAAAACCAAGACCGATCAGTTGGACTGAGCAGGAACTATTATTAAAAGAGCTGCCAGGCTACTTGTCAGAAATGGTGTTATTTGCACTCAATACCGGCTTGAGAGATCAAGAAATCTGTGGCATGAAATGGGCCGATGAATGTAAGGTCAGCGGTCTTGATACGACCGTCTTCATTATTGATGAAACCCGAACCAAGAATAACCGAGAACGTATTGTGCCATTAAACTCTGTTGCTCGATCAATCGTTGCAGCAAAGCGTAATAATAAATCTGAATACGTTTTTGACTTCGAAGGTAGAAAGCTGGACAGAATGACAAATCGTGCTTGGCGTAAAGCGAGAGAAACAATTGGCCTTACTTTGGTTAGGGTGCATGATCTTCGCCATACGTTTGGAATGAGATTAAGAGCGGCTGGTGTTGGTTTTGAGGATCGACAGGATTTGTTAGGGCATCATGCTGGAAGAATCACTACGCATTATTCGAAAGTTGAGATTGCTCGATTAATAGATTGTGTTGAATTGCTTTGTGAAGCCAGAAAACCAGAATTAACATTAATCAGGAGAGTTATATGAGTTGTATTTCGTGCGCTCATTTTTATGCAAAGAATTATGAAAAGAAAGATGGTAATTGCTGTTTATATCCAGAGCATATTATTGTTTCAAGAGAGCATTATTGTGGGCAAATTGTAATGAGGCCAACATGGTCATCAACAATGGAATCAATATCACCTATACGAGACGCTCAGAATGATAGGAACAGATATTGGGATATGTACAACAAAGAAAGAGACGCAAGACTTTTATTGGAGAAAAAAATTAAAACACTAAAGAGTGATATAAAAATCAAGCCCGCTAAAATCCCGTTAGTGCTTTTATGACGGGCATAAAAAAAGAGGTCTCCGTCAAAGATAACCTCTTGTTTTTTATTCGGTCTTTGTGGTGGGTCGTGCGCGATTCGAACGCGCGACCATCGCATTAAAAGAGCAATATTTTAAATACAAATTGTTATAAATCAATAACTTAACTTTTATCTTTCCGTTAGCAACCCCAATAGATACAAGTACAGTTACTATTAAAACCGTTAAAATCCCGTAAGCATTTCAGCCATTAAAACTACGCTATATATTAAAGAGTAGCCGCAGCAATAAACATATCATCAATCTCTGCTGCTGTTTTTCCCAAAGCCGCTAAGCCAACCCCTCGATCGTCAAGCTGCATGTGCTATAGTCTGGATAAGCGACGTTAACAGCGAAATCTTTGTAAACACCGTAAACAGCTAAAACGCCATAATTGTCGTCACCAACCCAAACTACGGGCGTAGTGCGAATAGCGGCTAGGTAGGAAAATACTTTATCAACGTTAGTGTTTGGTATCATTAAATTTACTGACAAGCGCTTCGAATAAACACGCTGCAATAATGTAGTATTTCCATAAATATCAGTTGACTGTGTCGAGTAGTCGTTAATACTAGCCGATGCCCCGTATTGAGTGTCTCCAATGTTTGTTTGTTTGCCCCAAAAACATGTCCCTATTTTTATCGATGTTCCGGCTAGCGTTACCGTTATCGTCCATAATCCAGAAGGAATATCAATTAAAACCAAATCGGTTTTCAATGTCATATCAACCGTTTTTGAATAAACATTGACACTTAAAGCATTAACAGCATTAACGGTAATTGACGTTGTCCCCGTTACGTTTAAAAAAACTATGCTATCAACAACATCACCAGTAATAACAAAACTACCTGATGTACCAAAATTTGACTGAGTTGCCGCACTAAAATCTAACATTTTATAGCGATCTGCTGCCCCGTCGCAACGCCAAAGGTCAGCCCGAGTGCTAGGTAGAACCACCGAAGATGGCGCTATACAAGTGTAAATCTTATCGGCTTCGGTTACTCTGCTCCCTATCGCATAAGATGTTGTCGACACAAAAACTGGATAAATGGCATCTGGAAAAGCTATAGAGCTCGATGTTACACGCCCATAAAGAGCGTTATTTAATACGCCGATATTCCAATATATTCGTGTGTTTCTAATCACTTTCATACTGCCACCACTGTTGTAATTGAGGTTCCATCCTGCGTAACATCACGCAGTATCTTCGCAGTTTGGCGCGTGTTATTGGCAATCGCTTCTTGCCCTGCTCGAACCTCTGCTCTGAGTGCTTGAAGCTCTGCAACCAATTCCGCTGTACTCAATAGCCCTTTGCTTTGTGGGTTGCTGAATATTCTTGATGCTCCGGTGTGTTCAAGCTCTGGGCCGTTCTCACCGACAACTCGCCAACCGCCTGAGTGATAGCCGCCTGATGCGAATTGTGGCATTGGGCCGACAAGTGCGTCATTTGACGCAGGCAGATTTATGTTTGTGTCATTCAACATAAGCATTGTTTTCAGATCGACTAGCTGCATTAATTCAGCCAGTGCTTGTGGCAATCCGACTACGGCTTTGGTTGTTTTCTCAATCGCGTCAAGTTGCTTTTGTGCCATTGATACTTGAGCATCGGCATAATCAGCCAGTTGGCTAATTGTTGATGATGTTCCTGCCTGAGCCGCAGCGTATTCGTTAAATGTCGCGTAGAGTTGCTCACTGGGTTTTGCGACATCAGCCAGTGCTTTGTCCATCCCTGCGACATTGTCGATTGCACCACCCGCTTTGGCGATCTTCAAAGCTGAATTCAGTAAAATGTTTGCATTAACCTTGTCAGCTCTTAAGCTCGCATTGGTTTCGACTTTTGTTGATGCCAGTGTTGATTTCAGTTTGTCGGATAAGCTGGTGAGCTTTGAAATTGCTGTACTTACATTCTTTGTTGACTTAGTCATTGCGGTGTTTAAGTCATCCATCGCATTTATTTGGCGCTGAGTGGCTTGCAGACTTGGCTCCATTGCATCCAATTCTTTCTGTCTTGATGCTGCTAATGCTTCGACTGTTCTTCCCTGAGTTTTCATCAGTGTAATATCTAACGACGCTTGCTTATTGGCTGTTTCTTGATTCCAGATTAATTGTTGAGTGATTCTCAATTTCTCTGGCAGCAATAATAATTCCGCTTCGTGCGATTCGGCTATTTTCTCGCTAAGTTTCAAGCCATCGCCTTGCGACTGGTACAGCTTGATGTTCATGTCGAGCGTATCTTTTACTAACTTTTCGTTGTAGCTGATAAATTCATCCACTTTTGGCGCCATTTCAAGCAGTAAAGCATACTTATCGACTGCTGTTTTTTCTGCTGCGATATTTTTAGCGCCTTTCTTCCCTGCGTACTTGGTAACATCAGTCGCTGCCGAATCCACTGCATTTCCGTAAGCGTCACGGCTGTTTAACATGCCTTTTATTTGCTCTCCATCAAATAGCTTATTTTCTTTAAATGAGCCTCTCAAGTATTTACCAGTTCGAGTTTGCTTTTCAGCGTCGGTTGTGAATTTATCAATAAACGCGGCAAAACTTGCTTGAAATTTCTCAAGTCCACCGCTTGCCTGAACTAGCGCATCAGCCATTGCGATTGCATCGGTTGCGACTTTTGGCATGGCTTTGCCTGACTGAGCGAAAGCGTCTTTTATGATTGCCTTTTCTTCTTCAATACGTACCGCTGTCTCATACATACCCTCACCAAGTTGCTGATACTTTAGCAGCGATGAAAACACAACGGCTGACACGTTATCCATCATTGACGATATAACGGCATTGGCTTTTTCAACTGCGTCTTTGCCTGTCAATCCCATTGTGTCTATTTTTAACGCAGGGATAATTGCTGCGTTTATCTTTTTTGCAAACTCTGGACCGAGCTTGGTGCTTACTTTGTCAAACGTAGCGCCTATATTTTTAAAGACATCAGTCATCGACTTTTGCAAATCGGCAGCCATCGGGCTGAAATAGTCTGTATATTCGTAAGTTGGTTTTTCTTTTGTCCCACCTTTTTTAGCATCAGTTGCATACATAGTGCCATATACGTTAATGCCTTTTAGTAATTCGCCCAGCGTAATACTGCTTGTTTGCAAGCCACCCGCAACCATTGTATGTCCAGATTTTCCTAAGTCTGGATTGTTGACGCCTTGAATCGCCCCGAGCTGAAATTGCTTAGTCACCGCACTTAAAATGCTTCCGCTAAGTGCCTGAACGCCTTTGTTAATGCCACGTAATTCAACGTATTCATCAGCGTGGATGTTTTGCAATAAATCGTAGGTGTTCTTGATTGATTCCGATTTAGCAGTAGGGTCTCCAAGCACTGTGCCTGTTCCCATGTCGCTATTCGAGGGTGGTGGACCAGATGCCGCTCCACCGCCACCGCCACCGCTTAAACTTATCCCCGCAAATCCAAGACCTGCCATGACTGCTATCATTGCGGCTACGCCTGCAAAGCCGCCCCACCCAGATTGCCCGAACATCTTTGACGCGCCTTCGGTAACATTAACCCCTGTTTTCATCATCGACGATGCCATTTCTTTTACGTCCATTGCTAGGCGTAAGACTGATAACCCCATCTCGATATTATGAAAGGCTTTCGCTGCATTAGATTTCTTATCAAATAGGTTTGCTGCTGCTCCCGCAATCTGACTGGCTCCGGTCAGAGCCGCTTTTGTATTGTCATTATTTAACTTGGCTTCTTCTTTGGCGTAAGTCTTAAAGTTAGCGGCTTTTTTGACTGGGTCTACAGTTGATTCATTCAATTTTTTCATGGCTGCATTTTCTTCAAGCGCCTTGGTATTGGCTTCCATTGAAGTAACCATTGCATCAAATGCCCCAGCCATAGCAGTTATGCCACCCAACGCCCCATCAAATATTGCTGCTGTCACAGCACCCAAGTCTGAGGTCTTGGTATTGGCATCATCCAGCTTTTTGTTATAAGCATCCAGCGATGACGTTGCATCTTCAGTCGCTTTCTTGGCTGCCTCCGCTTGGATATTGCTGTCGTTTTGCTTAATCAGTGGCGCTGCTTGCTCTGGTGTCAGCTTTTGCTTATCGAGTGAGCTGGCATAATAGGCGCTTGCTGATAAAGTGAGTTGGTCGTATTTGTCTTTGAGCGAAGCCAGTTCGGTCTTTGCTGTCTCGCTGCTTTTCTTCTGAGCATCCATAGCCTTGTTAGCATCCCACTGAGCCATTGCGAAGGCTTTTTGTGATACGCTCATTAATTTCAAAGCATCTGATTGGGCGTAATAATCACGCTCCGACATAGTCAGTTTTTTATGCTGCTCATCAAGGCTTTTTAATTCGTCGCTGATGGTTTTTAAATTGTCTTTTCTTAATTTCTCAGCCGCTTTTTCTGCTGCTTCGTCAACGGGTGGCTTCGTAATTGTGGGTGGCTTTGGTGGTTCTGTTGGCTTGTTTTTGTTATCTGGTGCTGTGACTTTTGCGGCTTCTTTTTCTGCTGCTGTCTTGGCTTCTATGGCTGCCCGTTGACCTATCAATATCTCGAGATTTTTCTTCTCCATGTCCATCGTTTCTTTCGATGCACCTGTTCCTCCTCCGTGAGGTGCTAGGCTCTCAATTTTCGCGCTCTGTTCTTTTATTTTTAGATTTTGCTCCTCCAGCGTATTTGCCGAAGTCATAAATTCTTCGTGTGCTTTCTTCTGCTGACCTATTTTATCAATCACCATACCAATTCCAGCCGCACCGAGCGTTGCGACCAGCACCAATGGGTTTGCCTTTGCTGCCAGATTAAATGCCAGCATCGCTGTATTTGCTGCCCAGATGCCTGCTGTCAAAATAGCAATCCCGCCTGCTCCCGAAGCGACTACTTCAAGCCCACTAGCGATGTTTTTTAGGTTGGTGTACTGCTCTTTCGTTAGGTTGTTTGAGGCGGCGAACTCTTTGCCCATGCCCTCATAGATTGCGATAACGCCAGTGACGCTGGTAATCAGCCCAGTCAATCCCTCTGTGAGTGTGTGCGAGTTGCTCTGAACATCACCGAACTGCAATGCCGCTTCTGACAATGTACCGAGCAGCGCATCCCAAGCCTTTGCGAGTCCTTGATTTAGTATATCGCTTTGTTTTTTTGCGGATCCCGCTGCCCCTTCTAAAGCTGTCGAGAATGTATCAATTTTTCCTGCATTACTTGATAAAATCAATCCAGCCGCAGCCGCATCAGAACCAAACAGGGTGATTGCCTCCGCACCACTCAGATTGGCTTTCCTGAGTGTGTCCATAACGGGTTGCAGTCCATTAACTTGAATATTTAAATCAGCAAATGACAGACCATGCTGCTTTAATAGTTCCGTTTTATCTTTTGTCTCATTTCCTAGCGCAACCAGCACGGCTTTAAAGTTATTTCCCGCTTCACTTCCCTTGATTTGGTTATCTGCTAATATCCCCACCGACGCGCCCATATCCTCCAAGTTAATACCGAAGGCTTTTGCGATAGGCGCAACATTCTTCATGGCTTCACCTACTTGCTCAACATTGGTGCTAGTATCAGCCGCCACCTTCGCAAATACGTCGTTAATCCTGCCGAGGTCTGTTAGCTCAAGCCCTAAGCCCTTCATCGTGCCTGTGGATATTTCAGCGGCTTTTGCCAAGTCAAGCGCACCCGCAGCCGCCAGCTCCAAAACCTTTGGTGTTGCTGCTAAAATCTCGTTAACTTTTAAACCTGCCGAAGCCAAAACGCCTTGCGCCTCTGCTGTTTGTTGTGCGGAAAAGGCTGTCGTTGCGCCTAGCGAACGCGCTTGCTTCTCCATTTCCTTCATTTGTGTGGCATTGGCATTGGTTAGTGCCTTGAGTGATAACAGTTTCGTTTCAAAACTGGCGACTTCTTGGATGGTTTTTGCAAACGCGATGCCTGCTATCGCACCCGCAGCCACTTTTGCCATGCCTGCCATTGCATTGAATTGACTGCCGGCACGTTGCGACGCTCTTTCGGTTGCTGTTAATGAACGTGTCGTTCCATCACCTGCACGCTCCAACTCTTGAAGCCGTTGGCGTGCCTCTATTGAGTCAATCCGAATACCGAGTGTCGCAATGTCCATCATTTTTTTGCCGCCTGTTGTTGGTAATGGTTCAAAAAAACATCGTCAAGTTGCTTGATAATATTAATTTCTTGCGCTGTAATATTTTTATTCGTTAGTCGATTCCATGCGTCCAATTCCGTGTAGCTGATTGGGTTTGCCGTGTAACCATTACTCGTTCTTGCTCTGTTTAGCTCTAAAAAATCCAGCCAGTTAAACTCAAGCGTTTCTGGAAACGGGAGCGACTCAAGTTGCTCTGGTTTTACGCCTGTTTGTCTTTCTATTGATTCAAGGTGATGACGTAAAGACACGCCATCGCCTTGTTTTGCCCCGAGCGCTAATTCGTGTTCAGCAAATAGCAATAATTCAACTATTTGCTCTTCGTAAAATTTGACATTAAATCCGAAGCCGCGCTGACTTGGTCGCGTATCTCTGGGTTAATACGACAAAGCGTCAATGCCATTTCTTTACTGTATTCAACGGGCTTTCCACCGTCGTTAAGACCTTTCCAGCCAGTAATGGTGACGGCTGTTAATTTCACACTAAAATCTTCGTCTTCCTCGACTTTGCGATAGTCGTCTTTACCTTTCTTTGCCAACATACGTTCACGATCACGCATGTTGTTAACCGCTTTGCGCGTCCACTCTTTGACTGTGTCCGCGTGTTTGCCAAGTACAGTGATGAAGAACCCCTCACCAATGCCGGTTGCCTCTGGGATAAATTCAAACTCATAGCCTTGCTCTGATGTTGTGCTTAAATCTAGTGCTGATAATTCCATTTTTTGTTCTCTGTTTGTTAAAGGTTCGCGGCTGTATTTCAAGCCGCGATAGGGTTATTGTTTACGCCTTTGAATCTTGGATAGTAATAATGGTTTTATCATTAGCTGACGAAGTACTACCAGCCGTATTGATACGAGCCGTGAATGGATAAGTCCGAACGATAGCCTTGTCACCATCATCTTTACCATCACCATCCAACACAATGCTTGACATGCTGAACGATACGAACTCAGATGAATCAGCGCTGGTATCTGTGACAACCGCGACTAGAGTTGTTGATGTTGCTCCATCAAAAAGAGTCGAAAGGGTTTTATCTTGATAAAAAGCCGTAAACGAACCTGATACATCAATAACGCCTCGCTGAATATCTGGCGATACGTTTGCGCCAACAACCGCGCCTACGGTTGCCACTTTTCCGTCGATTGATATAGTGACACCCGTAAGGTTCGTTACCGCTGTTCCATCAACGATAAGCACACCATTAATCGCAGCTAACGGACTGGTTGTGGTTTCGGCTGTTGGTGAGGTAAACGTACGTGTAGTGCTAAGGGTTCGATTTAAGCCAGCGCCTGAAATGGCAATCGTGGCGTTGCCTGTGGACGGCAAGCTGATGTCCAATTTTCCGAGCATAACGTCTGAAAACACTTCACTTTGCGTGATGTCAGACTGCCAATCTTCGACTGTATAATAGTCTTTGGTATGACCGGACTCAGGCGGAAACGCTTTTTTGCCCGGATAAGTCAACGTACAGGCTGCAATGGCGGTGGCGTTGGTCGTAATTGTTGAGTTATTAAGCGTTTTAACCGTAATGACTGTGTTAGTAATGGCTGTAATTAACAGATTTTTATCTTTTATATCGGCTGGCAATGTTGTTCCAGCAGTTACTCTGATAACGTCACCGATTTTCCAGCCGCCCGATACCATCAAGCCTGTTCCGGTAATCGTATAAGCGCCCGCAGAACCGCCAAAGATCAGCGACAGCGAGGGTATTGCTGTGATTATGGCAAAGTCATCGCGCAAAACCGAACCCATTACTGTTGCATAAGTGCCAGCCGATAAAACGCCACTCAGTGCAACATCAACTGAACGCAAGCCGTGAGTTTTGCCGGTGCTTTGTTGGTGCGCAGCAATTTCGTTGTTGCCGTAAGTGTCTTTTTTTAAGTTGTTAGTTGATGTCTCGCGCCTTAAAGTTTGAGCTGATCCGCCCGATGCTGCTGTGCCGAGTGCGGTTTGTTTTTTAACTGTAACCGTTTTGTAAATGCCTTGAGCTATTGCCATTAGTTATATTCCTATTGTGAAATGTAAGCGTGAAAACGAATCTTGACTGGTCGGACAAACCGATCACCATCAAGGTAAGCTGGTGCGAGTTCTGGCGTTGTTGAAATAGTGACGGTAATGCCTCCATTAAACAAAGCCGTTCCTCGCTTAAAAGTGTTTCTAATTAGCTCGAAGCGCTGGTCAACTGCCCCTGCGCCTACGCTTTGTGAGTAACATAAGTCCACTTGCATATAGCCAGCTTCGGTATAACTTGCCCCGAAAACTCGATTGTCTGGTTCGGCTGTCAGCAAATTAACTCTCTGATAGGGCGTACCAACAATCGGTGTGTATGGGGTGTTTTGCCAAGCCGTTGCTAATGCTGGCGACATCCCATTCAAGGCGGTTTCTAGGGCTGCGCGGATTTTGATGATACTCAAGGGTTCACCTCCGAAACAGCCTGTTGCACCAGCGCTTGGTATTCTGTAATCGTCAAACCGACCATGCCGTTAGGTGGGCATTGCGAACTGTGACCGTGTTCAAGTGCGATTGAGTAGGGCAAATTATTGACTATCCAATGCAGTTTTCCCGCTGCCTGTGGTGGCAGCAGTCCTTTAGTGTGTGCCAGTGTTCCCTGCCCCCCTTGTCCGTGTGCGCTATCGTCGTGAATATCAGTAACGCCTGTGGGCATGTCATTAACGCCATATTGCCAGTTGCCCTTGAACCTGCCCGTATCGACTGGCGATTTCCTGATGACTGCGCGCATCACATCCAGCACTACCTTTTTCGTTACGGTGTTGACGTTAGTGCCTGCGTGGTTGATAAAGTGAGTCATATCAAGGGCGAAATTGCCAGCCATTACGCCCCCCTCACTTGGCACTCGTACATCACGACTGTTCCTGCTGGATTAAGTGATTTAATATTTTTAATAACGAAGGTAATGCCATTTGCAATAACGGTGTCATCAATCTTGGGTGCTGTTATGCCCACAGGACTAAGCAATAATTTTTTATCGCCTTGCAAAACAAGAGTTCCATCAATCTGGTTCAAGCCGTTATATTCTTTGACGACTCCGCGCCCAATCTCTGTTGCTGTAGTTGTTGCCGCTGTTCCTGTTGCAGGGTCGTAAATGCCAGTTGCCTTATGAGTCAAAGTGACTAGCTGCCCGTATTGACTGAGCGCGTCATCGACAACCTCGACAGCATCCGAATAAAAGCTCACCTGATGACCTTATGTACGAGCTTACTAGACAGCCCGAAATAGGGTTGCAGCAATGCCACTACCGATGGATATTGCACCGCCTGCGGGCTGTTCTTGTCAAAGTCGACCTCAATATCTCCAACCTTTGTGCTGGTCTTCTGCTGAGTCGTATCGACCAGTAAATCGCCTGCTGCGGCTCTTAACGCTAGTTCTGCACAGGCTCTGACGATAGGGGTTGGAACAATCGTTGATAAAACAAAATAACCGTTAGCCGTTACACCAACACGAGGCCAGTCCAGTGCTTGGGTGTTATTGACTCTTAGCCCTTGCCACTGTGATTTATAAGACAGCTCCATAAAGTCGGTAGCTCGTCGTAGTGCTTGCTCTTGTTGTGTTGTGGTGATGGTTGCCCATGTGCCATTACCACGCGCTGAGTGATAAGCCAACGAGTCAGCAACGCTACATAGGCTTTCGCTGGTTGAACTGGCTGTTCCGGTTTCGACAATCAAACTCATACGTCAATTGCTCCGGTAAATTCTGGTAGCGTTTTTAAATAATCATAAAGCGACGATATTGCCATTCCGTCAATATATGCGACGGTGTGCCTGCTAAATAACAACGGCTGTTTGCTGCTTTCTCGTGCCTGTTGATCTTTATAAATAGCCACCGAAAAATTAACTTGTAGCTTGTCGCCATTAAACGAAATAACTCGTGCATAGGCGGTTGGAAAATTAATATCGAACTGACTATCGAAGCTGAATTGCAATGCCATGTTATGCCCCTGTTGCGTCTAAAGTTGACAGCCAAACTAAGTTCTTGCTTGCCAATCCGGTTACATTAATCGCTAGTGTTCCCGTACTCGTAACCACTTGTATTTTGCTTGCGGGTAAATTAGCCAGTGTCAGTGTTCCAGTTCCAAATATCGGGGTGATTACTACGCCTCGTAAGACTTGATTAGTTGACATAATCGTTATGTCAAAAAGTGCCGAACCAACTGTTGTTGTGTCTCTGACTAAAATCTGACCTTTCAGGGATATAAGCGATGCAATAACGGGTATTGATGCCACGTCAAAATAAGCAGGGAACATCGACATTAATGTTGGTGTTGCGTTATCTGATGTGTCGGCTCGTAAGCAATAAACGCTGCGTTGTCCACTTTCTAGCCCCCAGTTTGCAAAAGAAACCTGAAAATCATGCGCTGATGTGACACCAGAGCCAATTGCAGTTGAACTAACTGTATTGACCGTATGATTCGCCCCTATTGCAACCGATTGAGAATTGACTATATTTTCAGCACCGATTGCTATAGGAAACGCCCCGTACATCGTATTGTTGTTTCCAATACTCACAGCATTACTGCCGCTGCTCCCTGCTTTAACTGCGCCTACTTGAAAATTAAAGCTTCCTGCTATTTTGGTCGTTGCGCTAAAAAATCTTGCGCTACTATCAATTTCCGCGACGGTTGTGCCATTAAAACTAACGCCAATTAATGACGTTAAGCCAGTACCACTTCCGTAAATTCCCGTATTAGTTGAGCCTGAAAACGCTAGTGCAGGCGCTGCTGCTGTTCCATAGTCAATCTTAACCGCACCCGTAAAAGTTGGGTTTGCTGTTTCTGCCTTGTCTGAGTTTAAGTTTGTAAAGTTGGCATCGAGTTGCAAGATAGTTAGCGGTGATCCGTTTGCGGTACGCGTAACGATGGTGCTCATGGATAACTCCGACTAATGCCTGATAACGGATAGCTGTTACTAACACCACTTAACGGCATAGTGTCCGTTAATCCTGCTAACTCATAGCCTCTAGCAATGCCGTTTAACTCAAACGCTCTGCTTATGCCTGCGAGTGGGTATTTGATGATGCTGAGATAATCCAGCGAAGCATCTAATCCAGTTAAGCTGTAAGCGCCATACGCACAGGCCATTGCATAATTGGCACGCCCTGCTAGGTAATTTAATGCAGCCGTTTTTCCTGATAATGAATAACTGCTTGAGTTTGCGTTAAGGTTACGCGAGTAAACGAACGATGATGCTTTGCCGGTTAGTGTGTACGTTGCTGGTGAGCAACTCAGCTTTCGAGCAACCGATAATATTGATGACTGACCAGCGACCGAATAAACGCCTTTTGCTGCGGCTAATTTTCGAGCGATTGAAAAAGTAACCGGCAAACCTGTTAGCGCATAACTTCCTTTGGCTGCTGTGAGCTTGTGCGCTAGTTTTAATGTTGCAGATTGACCAGTAACCGAATACGCGCCTGCTGCCCCAGTTAAGCTGTAACTGGTATTCGAGCTGACGACATAGCCCGCTACCCAATAGCCCGCTACAACATAATCATCCATCAGGCGACTGAAAACACGCCATTCGTGGCATCAAGGTTGACGGTAAAAGTATCGGCATTTGTACCGTTCATTACGACGTTACTGCCATAATCCCAATAACCAAATGGAACGCCTGTCGTTGAGTTATACAAGATTGCATAACGGAAAGTGAAGCCAGCGCCTGTGGCTGTCCATGCTGCTGGATTAGCCAGTACGAGCTTATAAGTGCCTGCCGTTTGTGCGCTAGTGATCGTTGCACAAGCATTGCCGCCTGCTGTATAGCCTGCCGCTGTTGCAAGGTCGGTTGTGCCTGCGACAAATGCTGTATCGGCTATGTTGACCGTTAAAGCCAGTGCCACTTTCCACGCATCCGTTCCAGCGTTTACGCCTTCTGCTAGTGGTTCAACTGCTGCTGTATATTTAACGTAAGCTGCCATTAATTATCCTAGTTAGTGTTCTAAGAAATGCCCACTCAAAAGAATGGGCATCGTTTATCGACTAGCCGAGTAATATTGCTGCGTGGTCAGGTTTCCACATTTTCCCGCCATAGACGCAGGAAATATCGAACATTGCTTTTTTGTAGCCTTTATAAGCTGATACATCAAAGCTCAAGCCAGAATGTGGGTCTTGAACGGTCATTTGGTCGTCAGCATCATCACCGCCCATTGGTAGAGCGATTGGGCGTACTGCCAACTCAAAGCAACCTTTGTGCAATACGATGTTGCTAGTGGATGTTGCGCCCACTGTCAAAGCGACTGCGGATGCTGCAAGCGGTAAGCGTAAGCCAGGTGCATTAAGTGATATTGTGCCAGCAGCGGTAACACCAACGGCTACAACGTACTTGTTATTGTCACCCGTGAAAGTCACTACGTCACCCGCCAAAATAGTGCCGGTGCCTGTAATGACCGCAATATCAGTTGCGCCTACAGCATAACCAGCCGCACTTGATGTGTACGATGCGCCTGTTCCCTTAGTGACCGCGATGGGTGCTGCTGATTCTTTCAACATAATGCGTTGTAAGTTAAGCAGTTCGCCTTGACGTAATAATGAGGAATCGCCAGAGGTATTAACTTGCTGTAATTGAGCCAAGTTGCGAAGCTTAGTGCCTGCAATGGTGTTCATTACTAGCGTTAATTGGCCGTCATCTGGGCAGCCGTTGTCGATTAAAATCTGACGAAGTTCAGCGATTTCATTAAAGTTAGCAGCGAATGGGGTTGTGCCAGCCGTACCAAATGCGCGTGATGCGCCTTTATAAGCCAATCTCCAAGCGTATGCTTCAATCTGGTTAGTGATAGCACGCATTGCTTGGGCGATTTGATCGCCATAGATGCTGGTATAGCCAGCGCCATTGTCAACGTGCTTGATGTCTTCACCCGTCCAAGGAATCTTAACCGAGGCAGTTTGGTCAAGTGTCATTGTTTTGTTGTCAACTGTCTGGTCGTTACCTTCTGGGATAACCATCGAAGGGGTGATAGTTCCAACAGCCGCTGTGCGAGTAAATGCTGACCGGATAACGTCGCCAATGGCAACCGCTTCTGCACCTGCGTTAATGGTAACTGATGGAATAACCCCGACTAATTCCCGACCGACTGTGTCCGCTGCTTTATAAATATCAGCCGATAATGATGTCAGGACGTTTACTGTCATAATGTAACCTGATCGGTACATCCACATAAACAGCATGTCATGTAACATAGCCGCCATTGCCACAAATAGAGTCTTAATAATTTTCATAGCTTTCCTATAGTTGATTTAATCTACAACCGTCCCACCTGACTTGAAAAATTCAGCTCGTTCTGAGTGACTTTTCGTATCAAAAGCGTCACGGCTTATTGTTTTTTGTCCGTTATCACTACCTTTGCCACCTGTTGAGCCACCACCCGAGTTGTTAGGTGCTGTCACAAAGTGCTTGCCGTCTTCCGATGCCGCCCATTCCTTTACAAATTCCGAGACTGTTTTTTCACCAATTTTGGCAACTCTAGTCTCACCCTCTGCAACGATCTGAGCCTGACTCGAAAACATGGCTTTCGTGGCGGGTAGAAATTGCGGTGCTACACCATTCTTTACAAGTTCGTCAGTCAAGCCGTTGTCGATTAGCAATTTCTGAGTAAACCCAGTCTCTGCTTTCAGTTGTCCTTGCAGCGTTTCCAGTGTTTTCACTGACTCTTTTGCCGACTTCTGACTGGCTGAGAGTTCGCCTTGTAGCTTGTCAACTTGCGCCTCAAGATCTACCACCGTTTGCGGGTCAATCTCTTGACCTTTCATGAGCTTCTTGTTTTTATCCAATAACTCTTGGTTCTTGGTCTTTAGTCCGCTGGTCGCTGCTTCAACTGCTGCATCTATAGCCGCTTGTACTTCTGGTGTAATGTCCATTGTGTCCCCTTGGGATTTGGAAGGCTTAGCCCGGTTAATCGCCTAACGATTTGAGCGCATTATAACATAATTGCAGTTTTTGCAATATATTTACTTATTGCAATTTTAGGAGGAATTTTAGGCATAAAAAAACCAGCGGTTAAGCTGGCTTTGGTATTTGGTAAAGCGGAGTGTTTAAGCGAAGAATGTTTTTAATACTAGAGACATGACACCGGCAATTATAATACCTAGCATCCATCGATTAAGTTTTAATTCCCCATCAATGCGCTCGAATCTGGCATCTGATCGCAGTTCAGTCTCTTTTAATCGGTGATCCAGTGTAATGTTAGATACTAATGTTTCTTGAGCATCAGCAATAACACGTACCATAGCCTCGGCCTGCTCTTGTGGTATGCCTGCGGTTTTGAGTTTGTCTACCAGCTCTAAGGTGTCAAATGTTATTGTAGTCATTATGCTTTTAATAGGTTACTAATGATTCAATATGAGCATCATTAGAAAATTCCTCATATCCTTTTGATGTTTTGCTTGGGTAATATTTCTTTAGTTCATTCGGTAAATTATCAAGACCAACAAGCGCTGAAAACTCTGTTTTATTATTTAATGGATCTGTCGCTGGAATAGTTCCATTAATAGCTTCGCAAATTATAAAACCATCATCAATAGCACAAGCCGCGCTTTCTTTTATAAATGCAGCACTTTGACCTGTTATATCACCAGTCTTATCATCCCAGAAAAACAATACATGATCATCATTTGGTAAGGGAATATGAAAATCTATTCTATGGAGCATAATTAAATAATAATCCTATAACTAAATCAAACAGTTCTCTATCTTTAGATAGCAATTCATTAAATACATCTTTTTTTGTCATAACTGACTCTATACTCATCGTCATGACCTCTAATGCTTGGCCTGAATACTCTTTACCAAAATAAGCATTAATATAATGATCTTCTTTACAGACCTCTGTCGATCTAAACCCCCTGTTAGGGTAAACATCAGTTAATCGTTTAAGCTTATCCCCGTTTGTTCTTCTTTTATGCAAATCCTGAAAAATTGCATCAAGATTAGGCAATGCTGACTGTACTCTATGAGATAGTTCATGCAATGCCGTCGATAAATTACCTTTATTAGTTACTATGAATCCAGCATTGTTGCTTCCTTCTTGTACTCCAAACCCCCACTTCTTAAAGTCTACTTTACGACCTGTATAGTCTTGATTAAAAGTAACGGCATAAGCTCTATTTGTTGATTCTCTAACAGTTAGAGAGCCAAAATCATCAATCGCTTTTGTCCAGCTATTAGGTATTAATTTTGATGCTTCAACAACTAATTTTGATGCCGCATTTCGACTTCCGTAATTTATAATATTAGCACTAATATCTGTTCCAATCTCTTTATTTAATAGTCGGTTGAGTTCTGTCCTGAACTCTAATTCGCCACTACCTACAGCATTGATAATACTATCCGCTTTTGTTTTACCTAATGCAATATAATCATTAAGAGTTAATTGTTTTTTTATATCATACTTAGCCTGCAACTCACTCAACGACAATGGCTTGCCACCGCTTATCATCTGATCCATCGTAATCTTGCCAGACTTCCATAACTCAGCCCTGCCCTTGCCAAGTGTGCGATCAGCGAACGTGGGATCTGTTTCTGTCTTGCGCTTTAGCCAGTCAGCAAACGTCTTATCTGTTACTTGACCGTCCATCGAGGCCCGTGTTCCATCCGGCAACTCGTCCATATTAATACCCAGTTCACGCCATGTCTTTAAGACCGGCACCATTGAGCACCGGCATCTGAAATGCTTGGGTGGTATTTGATACACCATACTGTGATTGATTGGCTTGCTGTCAGTCGTCCAGCGTTTGTTATCTAATGCACCACAAGTCGGGCAGGTTTTACGGTCCAAGGCGGCTGACCACTCCTTGCCTGCCATAACGTCGTCATTATCAGCAAATATCTTTTCGCGCGTGGTATTAGCGACCGACTGGACCGAAGTATGTACCAGCGTCTCCGCATTACGCCTGGATAAATCCAGAACACCACGCACCCGCTTGACTATTTGTGGTGTGGTTTCAGCACCGACTAAGCCCTGACGAACCGCTGATTGAAACTTAAACGCGGTGTCACCGGCTTGACGACTCCACCAATCGGCTTGAATTGCTCCTTGAATTATCGTGTTACCGGCTAAGGTTTCCAGATAAGCATCTGTGGGCAATACACCAATAGCTACTTGACCGCCTACCGCCGCACTCAACGACGTCGCTGTGGCTGATGCTGATACTTGCGCCACGCTGGTGGTGGTATCTCTCGCGATGCCAGCCGCTTCATCATAATATTGCTTGATAACGGTACTGGCTTCTTTGAGCTGCTTATCAATTCTTGCCTTTGACCAATCGGTTACGCCATTGGCTACTTTTGCAATGAGTTCTTTCTCAAGATTCTCTAATAGCTTGACGATGGTAGCCCGTGATTCAATCGCCACGCGCTCCATATCTAAATGAAGCTCGATGGTATCGTCAAACAGAACTTTACTTAACGGCATTGGCGACAGGTGCAACCAATACAGGTGCTTGCTCTAATATATTTGCCTGTTCATCTTCAAACGTCACCTCTGCGGCTATCAATTCACCTTGTTGTAGGTTATTGAATAACGTCATGCTTGATATGCCTCCGGCTTGCCAAGCCCCGACTAACGCCTGTAATTCTTGCGGTGTCATCTTGGCAGGGAGATAATCAGTATTGAGCTTGATGGCAACCTCTGGCAAGCCTGCCCATTGGTGCATGAATGAACAAGCCCTTGATAATACTTTACCGACTCTATCCGATAATTGCGCCAATACACTAAACTCGCCCGTACTGCGTAGGCTTGCCCCTGTCGCTGTCTCTGCGGTTACGCTGTCACTGAGCATCTTTGCGCCTAACGATGCCATTTGTTTTTCTTTTAGTTCAAGACGTCTTTCCAGTGACCCTAGGCCTTGACCCGAAAACTCCAGATACTGTGCTTTCGCTTGTGGATCTGGAAACACCCAAGCAGAAACGCCACCCACCGATAAAGTCACGCCATCCGGTAGCTGCACACCGGCCAGCCAAGGCTGCGGGATGCCTGTGTAATGACAGCCATTTTCTAGGTCAGCGGTTGTCATGTAGTGACTGATATTCAAGTCCACCAAATCAATCAGCAAGGGCAATTCGTCAGCATCACCTAAAAAGTAGAATGGTATTTCCTTGAGATTAGCGCCATTCATCAACGGGTAAATGTCATCACCGACTTGAACAAAGTATTTATCTTTTTCGATAAACTTACGCTGCCGGTAGTTACCCATGTCGTCCAAGTCCAGCACCCGATAAAAACACTGTTCTTCGCCCTCAAACTCTGACTTGGCTATGTATTCGTCTTCTTCAAGTATTAGCTGTGTGATTCGCTTACCGTCTTTACGCCAGTTAATCACTGAGTCGGCATCGAATAACGCTAGATATGGACGTGCGCCTAATGCCTGAGCCTGTGCGAGTGTGACTGCTTGAGCCATTGGTGAATGTTCGACCAGTATTCCGCCAAAGCCAGTGACTAAGACTTCCTCTAATACTTCCCCAGCAAACTCAGTCAAGCTGCAACCATGGCCGGTTACATCGTCCAAGTAAGGTGATGGATTATCAACACTCGGCGGCACTCGCATTATCATACCGGCGAAAGCGTCAACCGTTCGACTCATTGCTCCATAAAATACAGCGCGTCTTTTATAGGCTTGATATTCTGAATTACTTTGACCGGATAACTCAGGTAAATAAGTTCGACCCGCTTCGTGGATTGCTGTCTGTCCTTCGCGTGCATCCTCGCATTTATTCCAGATAGACAGCATGTATTCACTTTCTAGGTGGCGTTTGTTGATATTCTTGGCGGTTTCACCGTTCATATTTATATTCCTAAAATCTTTAATGATTGATATGGTCGAATGACTGGAAACTCGTATGCTATCGGGTAGCCTGATGCGTCGTTTTGGTGGTCGAACCCACTCTTTTTATCAGGCTCGCCATTTTTATCGTATGCTTGTTGCTCAAAATTACTGGCCATCGTTTGGCATAATTTAGAGTTAATAAATAACTTCCCATCTTCAAACTGCTTATTAACAGATAGTATTCGGTCTTTAACGAATGGATTAGTTGACTTAACCCTAACCTCAAACCCTGCTTGTCTCAGTAGTGCAATATCTGACACGCTGGCATTGACTGATTTTCTTGATCCACCAGATGCGTCTGGGTAGATAATTATTCGATTGTTTGGCCATCGTTCTTTAATGACATTTATCATTGATGGCGTATCAAATACATCATGTAGTTCTGACACACCATGCCAGCCAGTAGATCGCTGAACATAGATGCTTGCAGCCATTTTTCCGACGTTAAAATCAAGGCCGATAAACAAAGACTCTTTACCCTGTATTGTTTCTAAAGATTCGCACCGCTGACGATTGTATGACCGATAAACTGTGCCGGTAGTTAAATTACAGAACTTGCCATCAATGTAAGCGTCAATTAATTCGGCTGGATAGGTATCAATTAATGATTGTATATATCCGTCAGGTAGGTTTTTAGCGTTAGCTCTTGTCGATGCTTGGATTAATCCATAAAGACTTGATAGGTTTGGCTTGTTGGCTAACTCTGCAACAAATAACCTATGCGTCTCCCTAAATCCCTCGGGTGTAGTCGTTACATCGGCGCCATTAGTTGCACCTTGCCAACGCAGACGAGCAATGATCTTTCGCCATGCTTGCTGTGCTTTCTTTGGGTCCAATACATCAAGCTCATCAACGAGAGCATGGCCAATTTTGAATCCAACAATAGTTTGCGGTCGCTCCATACTTCGACAAATCGTTGTTCCTCGATATTTACGCCCACTATAAAAATGTACTTCCTTGTTTGATTCCATAATGTCAACGCTCAAGCCTAAACCATTGGCGACTTCTTCAATCGTTGGAAAGAAAATATCGCGTATATGCGGATAAGTGGGTGCAAAATAACCTTGATTAATACCCGGATTGCTCCATATTCTTGCGCACATTGCAGAAGAACCAGCCCACGTCTTTCCGCTTCCATAACCACCAACATAGGCTTTAAATTTATGTGGCAATTGAATAAACTCTGATTGCTGAATATTGAGAGCCGGTGAATTACTCGCTTGCATCGACAACCCTAAACACTATTTGTTTTGGTTCTGGCGGCTCATCATCGTTCTTATTTATATCTTCGATGGTCTTTTTATTGGCATTAAGCAGATTCATACCGATAGTGCTTGAATCATTTGCCAGCTTTGTTAAGATCGCTATGTTTTGAAGCGCATCTGTTGACTGGCTTGGATTAACCTCGTCTATCTTATCAACCTGGTCATTTGCCATTCCTGATAATCTATGCGCGGTCATTGCTCCATACTTTCCAGCACCTGCTAAATGACTTGATATTGCTTTTAATTCATCTGCTAAGGTTCGCGCACTGATTTGCGAACTAATAGGCAATGATGACAGCGCTTCTTCTGCTTTAACTAATTGATTAGCAACTTTTTTTATTTCTTTAGTTTGCGAACCAAACCTTTTTCTTATTGCTGTCTCTGAGATGCCAAATTCACGAGCTAAAGAACGCCCTTTCTCCCCTGCAAGTAAGCGTAATCTTATTGCTTCCCACTGTTTTGGGGTGAGTGGTGATGCCATATTATTTCTTAACGATGACCCGATGATTCAACCACTGGAAAACCAGATTAGTGGTAAACGTCAACATACCCAAGACCACACCGAAAGCCGCTGCATGGCTGTCTAGCACGCTTAACCAATCACCTGCCACTAATCCTCCGCTTATTGTGTAGGTGCTGGTCTGTAAGACTGATGCGACTTTTTCGATATGTTCTGAATACGCCATTACAATCCCTTAACCCAGAGTGTGGCCAATTCAATCGCTACGTTTAGAATCAATGCGGTTGCGTCACCGGCTATAATATGCAAATCATGAAAGACTGCTGCCCGTTTCTCTGGACCCGTGAGTTTATTATCGCCATTGATCGTTGATACTAAGTGCCTGGCATCTGTCCACAACTTGCCGCCTAGAATTAGCGCCGAGAAATTACTGATAACTATATTTTTTACGTTCATTCATTCCACCTTGCAGGATAGGACGGCTTGACCACCGTCAATAATGTTTGTTGTCCAGCCAATAGGCTCGATTGCTTTTGGTAGCACTTCACATTTATTTATCATGGTGCAGTTTGTCAGGAGTAACGACACCCACAGCACCACTAAGAGCCATGCCCAAAGCGATAATAGATTCTGCTTGCTCACCTTTAAATGCGACTAGACCAAAGCTTGTAGCCACCCAGATAGCGGCACGCCATGAGGACGGCTCTTGTAGTCGTGCAAAAAAATACTCTTTCATGCTGCATAAACTCCAGTAATCATCTGTGTGGCTAATTCTTGTGCGCGTTCACCAACGTCATCTTTCCATTTGCTATTGAGCATTTCAGCAGCGGCTTTTTGGTAGTCTTTCTTTTCGAGGGCAAGAATCATTTTCTTGAATTTGAGCAGGCCAACCAGACCTAAGTTGTAGGTCATGTTGATGAGAATATCTTGGCGGACGGTATTGATGCGGTTAATGACTGGCAGGGCTTCTTCGAGTTGGTCGGTTATCTTTGCAATCATTAGCTTTAGGAGTCGTTCGGCTTCATGTTTACCGATACCGTGCATTTGATTGTAATTTATTTCTAACGTTGATAACCGTAACGGGTTGGCGGTTAAATTGTAACCATAACCTATCGTCAGCTTCCCTGCTGTACAGCGGTAACTCTGCTGTCTATAGCCTTCATGCCGCTTTATCTGTTCGATTAATTGATCCATAACCACACCCAAAATAATTTGGGTTGATTATACCATATTTGCAATTATTGCAATATTTTCAATTATCGCTGGTGTTCCGGCGCGATTGATAATAGCGGCTGTTCTAGCTTGCAATCGATGCACACCCGCTTATTGAGCGAGTAATAGACCGCCCAGTGCGTATGCTGACAGTTAGCTACACGAATGGGCGCACTAAACAGATTGATAGGTGGTAAGTAGAAATCAGCCCAAGAAATCATTTAAAAGCGTTTTGTATTTCTCGATCCAGATACCAGCGGGCTTTTTCAAGATCCTCTGTGCGCTTACCTTTGTGATCTGCCCGGCTAACGTACTTGATGACATTAGCGAGGTTATAACCCAACGCTTTGGCTTCAATAAAGTCGATGGTTTCAATGCCGCCAACTACATAGTGGCTAGGGTTGTTAATAATATCGTTAGTCATGATGCGTCGTTCTCCATAAATCAAATAAAATTGCAGGGCTTGCGATAATCAATACAATCATGAGTAAAAACCGGATGATTAGCATTTCAATAAAATTCTTCATTTCCACCACCACCACGACTCAAATACACATAATAAAAAAATGGCCACACAGCCATAAAACGGTAGATAAAATAAATCAGCCATCTCTTATATCTCCAAGCATTTTTGGGTTAATAATGTGCCTGCCCACTTCGCCGTAGTCTTTGTGCAAAATGATTGCCTTCATATCTCGACCCGACCGATAACCGGCATTAGCTGCATACGCGTCAACGGGCGCTAATACCCTGAATGATTCGCACTTTACCCCTGCAAATTCTTTCACGCTGTCATGATGAATGTGTCCGGTCCACCAATATCGGTAGTCAGTCTCGCCCCAGTCTTTTTGCCGGTCAGTCGCCATTATCATCGGCAGCTTGTCGTGCTTTACCTTGTCACCGTGATGTGTGCCAACCAAGCACTTACCAAAGCGCCAATAATGAAAATGTGAGGGTGAGCGGTCAATGGTTACGCGCGGTTCGTCCTCATAAATATTGTGCATACACTCCATGAGAAAAACCGAGCTTGATGTATCATGGTTGCCAATCTCAATAATAACGTGCAATTTTTCATGTTTAGCTAAACAGGCACGAATCATATAACGCAGAGTTTTGATGGCTGCCCTTACCATCTTAGGAAAGCGCCCATCTGCATCCAGTAAGTTTCTGTGTGCGGGCGTGACAGCATCAAAGCTGTCGTAGTGCATGAAATCGCCCAAGATAACGATCAAGCCATCTTTACAAGCCGGTGCTGCATTGATTAAATAATTGATTGAGCCTTTCAGTAATTTCTTACCGATTGATAAGCTGTAATCCTCGCCAGTTTCTTCGTGCCAGGACAACATCCCAAAATGATGATCCCCGACCGGATAACATGCTGCCAGATTATCATCGGTATAGCTTGGACATGGTATCGGCGCTTCTTTCGGTAAATCCTCCGCTAGAGCTGCCAGCGCTTCTCTAAATATTTCTTCTTGACGCTCTTTATCAGCGTTTGATTTTACCCATTGAATCTTAGCTTCACCTGTCTGCATATCGTATAAAGTAGATGTGCCTTTTAACTTGAAGCCATCCGGCACAGGATGTTTTAAATCATGCTCTGGCGACCATCCTTGTTGCGCCGCTTTTAATTTCAGGGTTCTAACTTGGTCGTATAATGTTGATCGAGGTATGCCCAGCTTATCAGCCGCTTTTAATTGATTACCTTCTGATTTAATTGCCTCTAAAATAACTTTCTGTCGATCTGTTGCGTAATTCGATAAGGCTTCAATGTCCATACTATTCCCAATAAGGTTGTTATAAAATTAGCAATCCACAAAAATTAAGTTTGTCAGCAATTCTCGTATTGTTAAGCCAGAGCAGTGACCTTCTCCATCATGGTCAAACAACCACCACCGACCAAATTCCTTGCTAAAGTAATAGCCTTGCTCTAATCGTGTTTCGAGCAACTCAAACACAGGGTATAAGTCATCGGTTTTTTTAGCCATTAAACAATCTCTCTAATTTGCACCAGCATTTTCCCGCCTGGTATTTTTTCGCATCGAGTCACGCTTAACTGATCGACTTGTTCATCATCCAGCCATACCCCTGCGTGTGTTAACGCATCCAAGCAACTCTTAATACGATTATCAATGTCATACTTCCTCAGCGTAGGCGCATACAAAGCAATATCGACCATTACCCGACCTGTTAGCGTGTTTAAGCCGATTTCTTTAATTAGCCTATTTACGGCCTGCTTAAACTCTGTTCCTTCCTTGCTGATATAAATTTGCGCCCTTCTTCCTATTACTCGATGCTTCCAGTAGTGGTTGATTGATGGCGGCCAAGGTAGCGTTAATGTTGTTATGTTCATAATTTTTAATTGACATGAATTGACATGAATTGACATGAATTGGCAGACTTTCAATGTCAATTTAACCTGTTGATTAATATAATAAATACACATATATATATTGAATTGGCAAATATATAGAGATACATACCTATATTTAGGTATTACAAGGTATGTATCGGAAGCCTTGCCAATTTGCCAATTCACCTATTTTCTTTTTAAAATCATCATGTTAAATTGACATTTTTAATTGTCAATTCATGTCAATTCATCATTTAATTGACTATTTATAGCCATAAAGACGTTTCTTGGCTTACCTGGCTTACCTTCACGAGTATTCACCAAAGCAATTAATTCAGCTTTTAGTAGTGACTGGATGACGTCGCCAAGATCTTTTTCTTTAAACTTGGTAAACGGTGCAACCCGATTCATGTCACGCTCTGAATAACCCGCTTTCTTACTTCTAATGGCTGCCAAAACATCATGCTTGGCTTGTTGAAATTCTGATCCAACAATGTTCTCCTTAACATCAGTCACAACAGCCAAAGATAACTTATCCATATAACGCACAGCAGTAGTGGCGTGATCTTCTTCAATGGTGGTAGCAAAAGGATTAACAGCCAAAGCAACCACCAAGGACACGCGACCCGCAAACTCGCCATAACGACCTACACAACCTTCTAAGCCTTCTGCTTCTAATTCATTCATCAAGGCCACCATCTTTTCAGCAAAGGCCGTCAAGCTGTTTTCAGCACCTTCTGTTTCATCAAGAACAATCACTTCCCCGGTTACTTCGGGAGAGTTTAAAGAGCAAGAGGCAGGATCATGTTCCATTGCTCGATCATTAATGGCTTTTGACCAGTTGATGATTGCTAACGGTACAGATAAAGGCCGTGTTTTTTTAGGTGCAATACGGGGAAGATTACTTTTACAAGTAATAAAGCGACCAAAGAAACCATCCTTAATCATCTCAACTGTCAGGTTGGAATAAAACGTGGATGGTGTTGTCATTGATTGAATGGTAATGGCGGGGTTTTTAATGGTTAACGAACCCTCAGTATTTTTTGAAGATCCCAGTGTTGAATAATTCTTTGAGCGGATATCACCACCTAAACGTCCAATACATTCCATCAGGGTCGTATTGGCTGACTTACCAATAAAATTACTTTTACTGTTTGAGGCTTCCAAATACATACCCAATTCATCAATCACTGAGATATGCACTGGCTTAGTGTTTAACGTCGATAACACAGCACCGGCTGATGTGTAACCATCACCCGCTAAAAGCTTTTCCATATCACAGGCTTTCAGCACATCCTCAGTAACCCGTTTAATATGTTCTTTACCGCAAGCTGTCGGTGCAATGTTTAAAAAATATAACGAGGCATAATCATCAAAAACGGTTTTAAAGCGACGACCTAACATAACTGACACAATGCCTAAAGCAGTTTGAGCTGCAAAGGCCGGTTGTGGAATCTTAGCGGTTGCATTGTAATAGTCTTGAATATCAC
>Ga0209500_10000415_pt1 | contig 36819 bp, 56 predicted proteins | sample S_140212_EF_Meta_FD_187323 | JGI IMG/M metagenome (GOLD analysis project Ga0209500, IMG submission 187323) | Freshwater microbial communities from Lake Simoncouche, Canada to study carbon cycling - S_140212_EF_MetaG (SPAdes) (version 2) | ecosystem: Environmental > Aquatic > Freshwater > Lake ...
TTAGATTCAACACGTTCTTTAAGTTCGGGTGAGAATTTTTTAGAATTTATATCATATTGATTTTTCATTATTTTTGATGCTAAAGTTTTTAATGTATCCTCTAAATCACCCCCTTTATAATTATGAAACCAAGTTTTACAAAAAGGTTTTAGACCTAATTTTGTTTTTTCATCATCAATAATTTTGAAAAACTCTTTACCGTCCTGAGTACTTTCCCAATTACCATTCTTTCTATCAAGACCAAACATAGTTTCTGTTGATTTACCCATACCCTTAGTTGTATGTCCGCACTTAGGATTCCAGTAACCACCTTCAAATTCATCAATAACTTTTTTGGTTACGTTTTCCCATTTAGAATCTACAGAGCCTGAATTTTTTTTATTTAAATCTGAATTAGTATTTGATTCTGATTCCGGTTTTTTAAACTTATCATCTAATCTTTTAAGTAAACGATTAATAATTGTTTGAGCGTCAAATATTTCGTTAACATTATATAAAGATTTTATATTGTTTCTTTCTTCTTCAGTTATTATTAATTTTTTTGACATATATAATATTTTATATATAAATACTATGAAAATACGATATATTTATAACTATGAAAGTTATTATTAAACATATTGATTCCGACATACCTAAAGATAATTATGATTTCTACAATGATTACATGAATTATCTACAAAAACAATACCCCTTAAAAAAAGACGTTACTATTATTTTTAGAGGAGATAGAACTGAAAATATGACAACAGGTGTTAGAAATGATAATAGTGAAATATCTGTATTATCTAAAGGGAGAATGAATAGAGACATTTTAAGAACTTTGACTCACGAATGGATTCATGAGTATCAACGAACTATACTCGGTAGAGAAAGAGGTGGTGATATTGGTGGACAAAATGAAGATGAAGCTAACGCAAAATCAGGTGAGTTAATCAAGAAGTTTGAAAAACATCACCCGGATGATGAATCAAAAATGTATGATTAAATTCCTTTAATGTACACCCAATTTTTTCTATAGTTTTTATTGTTAACACAGAACGACGCGTATCCATTTACGATTGGTCTCCCGGTATTATAATAACCGCAAACTAATTTCCAATTACCATACCTATTATGTAACTGATGAAGTAATTTCATACTAGTTCTAATATTGAGTTCAATATTATTCTTCAGGTTTTTTTTAGATATTTTCCGATTATGAACATCATTTGCCGTTGCCGGCATAATTTGCATTGGTCCTACGGCTCCGGCATAAGATGTTTGGCCCGGTTTGTATTTCCAATCAAATGGTCCTTTGTATCTTGTTTCTAAATAAGCCACGTTAAATGCAATATGTTTTGGTATTTCATAGATATCTGAATAATGGTCTATTAACTCATACATCTTTAACGGAGTTGGGGAACTCAAATCTGAGTTCCCCAATTTAGAAAGTTCAATACTTGGATTTTTTTCTACTTTATTGTTCATAATTTTGAACGAAGTTGTTAACACAATCGTCGACAAAAGTAATGTCGTAAATAAGATTATTCCACGTATTTTCATAGTTCTTTATTTTATAGTTGATGTCGAAACAGTATTGTTTTGACCCCATACGTTTTTGGCGTATAGTTTAAAAATAGTTTTCCCAATTGAATCTTGGTATATACTATAATTACCTGTTTTTTTCTCAATAACAATCAAATGGTTGTTTTCGTCAATTGCCAAATTAACTTCTGACTTAACAATTGTTCTAACTTGAACTTTTGATGATTTGTTTTTGTTGGTCATTTGGTTGTAAAAAACCCCCACAAAGAACGCTGCAACAACAGAACACAAAATAATACCATAAATTGTTACACTCTTAAAAATTGGTGCAACTTTGTCTTTCAATCTCTTTAATTTTTCGTTCATATTTTTTAAATTTTAATGTTTCAACAAAAGTATGAATAAAAAAATTAACTTACAAGTTTATTAACAAAAAATTGTTAATATCTCATTACGAGATACTAACAATTTCTAAATCAAAGATTAATTTTTTACCTGCTAATGGATGATTTGCGTCTAATGTAACGGTATCTTCAGTAACTGAAACAACTTTAACATTAACAGGACCTTGTGGTCCCATGCCTTGCAACATTTCTCCGGCTTGTACTCCTTCAGGAACATTCGCTTTTGGTACTTCATTAATCATTTCTTCTCTTGGTTCACCATAAGCGTCAGCAGATTCGATTTCAACCGTTTTTTTCTCACCTTCGCTCATGTCCATTAAACCAGCTTCAAATCCCGGAATTAATTGTCCTTGACCTAAAGTTACTTCGATTGGTTCACGACCTTCAGTTAATGATGTATCAAAAATAGACCCATCTTCTAATTTCCCTGTGTAGTGTACTTTTACAGTATCACCTGTTTGAATTTTTCTCATATTTTAAGTGTTTTTATGAAATATAACTTGAAATTAAATAATAATCAAATGTTATTGACAAAAAAAATAAAAAAGACTATAATTATGGTTATAATTAACCCCTTAAACCCTTTTAAATATCATGTCAAACGAAGAACACGTTGAGGAAATGTACTATTTCGCTCATATTTCAGGAGTATTCAAAGAATTCTCAAATGAAATAACTAAAATTAGAAATAATGACCCAAGAAGAAATTTTTGTGAGGTCGTTGAAAGCGTGTTTAATGAATTTGTAAATGAAGGGTTAATCCACTCTGACGAGCATTTATTTATTTAAGGTCTATTGAGTGTGTTAGTGTAATATTTTCTTGATAACCCATCCAATTCCAGCTCTCCATAACTAATGACTCTAACCCTAACGGATATGTTTCGATACACATCTCCGGGTCTGTGGTTAATAGTTTACAATCGATAGTTAATGATTTGTTATTTGTGGAATATTTGATATAATTTACAACAATGGTGCTATCGACACCAAAAAGGAGGTCAATTTCTTTTTTTAATAATTTGTTTAAAAAATATTCAAAAGCTTTCTTCATATGTTATAAATATAGTTCAATATTTGACCTTTATCAATAAGGTTCGTATAATTAAAGAAAAAACTATGTATCTAAATGTAATTTTAACAATTTTAATTATAGTACAGATAGCAATTTGCGGATGTATTATATATTGGTGGAAGAAATACGGAAAAACACTCTTCAAAACCTTTACTGAACTTAAAAATTTACCAATTGGGGGTATGAATCCGGGTCAATTACCTGACATGAGTAAAATGATGGGTGATTTGATGAATATGAGTAAAAACATGGGTAAATTTAGGTAATATGGACATTTTTCAGATAAATACTGAATTTAATTGGATAAAAAAAGTCTTATTTTCATCAGAAACATATGACCATATAAGATGTTGTCATAATTTATTTAATAACTTCATAAATAAATGGAAATTTGATATGACTAAAGATTTAAAAATCACATTATCCAATGATTTTCGTATAAATTATGAAGAACAAATTAAAAAAATAAAAAAAATGGTGTTATAATGTGGTTTACACCTATTTTTTTCAATTTTACCTATATTTATAAGTTCTATCACTCACATCAGAGTGCCTACATATCTTTCCCAAAAAAAGGAGTTAGTTTTTTACTAATTCCTTTTTTTATTTGGAAAAATGTATTATCTTTGTAAAAAATATTAGAAATGGAACCAGAAAAAGACATATTCGACCAATGGGCAGAAAAACGTGAAAAAGAATTGTGGATTATAAGAAAATTACGATTTATACCACTATGGTGGAATCATGAAGGTAAGTATTTACATCTTGAATTCAAAAGAGGAGTAAAAAACCTTATTTATTGGTTTCCAATCATATGGAAAGACCGAAATTGGGATAGTCATTACATATTTGATATAATGAAACATAAATTAACCTCTCAAGCGGACTATATTGGACGTAGAGATTTTCACACTCGTGCTCAATTAGATGCAAAACGAATGAGATTGTGTGTAAAATTGATGGGTTTAGTTCAAGACGAGTTTTATTCGTCAGAATACTCGGATTATCATAAAACCAAACATTGGTTTGAACCAGTTCCGGGTGACGAAAGATTATCATCTTGGGAATCAAGAACATTGGAAGAAAATTTTGACGATTATTTCAAAAAATACCCATTAATTTACAAAAAAGTGTTAAATGGTGAAGGTGTTATCAATAGAGAAGGTCGTGAGGATGATAAACAATTAATTGCGATGAATATCGGATACATCAATCACGATAGAGTTAGAAAATTGTTGTTTAAAATAATGGAAGAAAACATCGAAGGATGGTGGGATTAATTAAAATTTTTATGTTACTGTTTTTAACAGTAAGTTATAGTCAACAACACATTTTAATAGGTGATTCACAAACAACTTTCTTATCTAAGAACTCAATAAAAATAAAAAGAGTACCGGAATTGTCTAAAGGTGGAATAGGAGTACCGTATTTGATAAATATGGTTAGTTCATACCCTAAATCTACAAATGTAAAAAGTGTCTCTATTTGTATTGGTGTAAACGATAGATATAAAGACAGAGGTGTAAATGAATTAGTTAAAATCGTTAAAAATAAATTTCCAAATGCAAAATTGTTTGTTATTCAAGGTTCGTGGGGATGGGGTGGTGTTAGTAAAATGAATCAAACCAATTTGGATTTATATTATAAACATTTTGTTGATTTAGGATGTTCATTAATAACACCCCCAATCGGATATGGTGACCCACACAGAGATAAAAAAACATATGAAACAATAATAAAAAAAATTGAATCTTTAATAAATAAAAATAATGAGTAACGAATTAATTTTTGCAATAGTGTTTGGATTAGTTTACTTGGGAGTGATAATCTTATGGGTTGAAGGTATTGATTATATGAATAAAAATCACCCTGATTATAAAGGTGAGGATTTTTTTAACGAAGAAGAAGGCGAAGAAAAAAATGATTAAAAATACTAAAGGACATTCAACAAGACACAAAGCAAAAGAATGGCCATTAAAAAATAAAGAAATTATGAGAATTACATTAATAAGTGATACACACAACAAACACAAACAAATAACTGCCGATTTACCGGGAGGGGATTTGTTGGTACATAGTGGGGATTTAACATCTATGGGTTACGAGCACGAAATCAGAGAGTTCTGTAAGTGGTTTAACAACATAGAAGGTTATACTCACAAGGTATTTATTGCCGGAAACCACGATTGTGGTTTCCAAGATAATGTTGAGAAGGTAAAAGAAATATTAGATTTCTACTCCGGAATCACATATCTTCAAGATAGTGAGTTAGTCATCAAAGTTGGTGATGAAAGAGAAGTTAAAATCTACGGTAGCCCTTGGCAGCCTTGGTTCCACGATTGGGCGTTTAATCTTCAAAAAAATGGTATTACCTTGGCAGGTAAATGGGAAGGAATCCCTGATGATACTGACATCTTACTTACTCACGGACCAGCGTTTGGAATATTGGATACCGTTGACGGGAGAAGATACGATAATTTGGGTTGTGAGTTATTAGTTGAGAGATTAGAGAGATTAAACGTTAAACTTCATAATGTTGGTCATATCCACACCGGATATGGTTACGTTAGAAAAGGAGATACTCACCACTTTAACTCTGCGGTATTAGATGAGAGATATGTCTACACTCAAAAACCAATGACTATCGATTGGAATCCGGATACAAATGAAATAGAGTTTGTATAATAAAAAAACCCCTCTGTTGAGGGGTTTTATGTTTTAGAAGTTATTTCCGGTTACATTTACATAACTTTCAACAACCACATTTAATTTACCTGCTATGATGGATAATAAAACCTCATCATTAGTACCCCATGTTGATAATTCATCGGAGGTTAATGTTAAATTAGATTGAGTTCTTGTTTGAAATGATGTGACAACACCATCAACTTCGGTAATTGTTCCAAATTCAAGTGCAAAGTTTGTTTGAGTAGCTCCCGCTACATAAGGTCTTGCAATTGCTGTCATATACTCTAAAGAGATTGTTGTTGAACTAAACGGTGTTACTTCTGTAACTTTTTCTGCTGCTGGGTTAATTTTTGCTAATAACATAATTTTTGTTTTTATTTATAAATATAGTTAATTCATTAATTGTTGAACTCTACTCATTATTTTATGTTGCTCCATTTGGAGTTTTTGGATTCTATCCTTTTGTTGAGGGTTTAAATCGATACTCTCACCTTTAATTGAGGCGATTTCATTTGCCAATCTATCATAATTGTATGTTAGTTGACTGTACAGTTGTGCTTTTTGTTCGTCGTTCATATTTTAATAATAATTATATAAGTATCTTTGTAAATAAATTTATTTTAAATAAAAAAATTTATTATACTTGTTTTTTTATCTGAGTATTGTATATTTATTACCAATGAAACGATATGAACTATACACACCGAACAATTATATTACTTAACAAGTAAATCCCTTTTTTATTAAAGGGATTTTTTTTTGCCTATACGTAAACAATAAAAATTAAATATAAAACTATGAAACAAACAAAAACTTACCATGAATTGGTACAAAAAATGAGAACGTTCTTTGTTAACAAGAACTTTATTGAGGTTCCATCTCAATCACGATTATCTATTTTAGCTGCTTGCGAAAACCCACATTCAGTAAAAACTTTTGAATATAGTGGAGAAATTTGGCCATTACCACAAACCGGACAAATGTGGTTGGAGTATGAATTATTACAAAATCCTGAATGGGATGGGGTGTTCTGTATTTCAACATCATACAGAGAAGAGAAAAATCCAATCCCGGGTCGTCACGAATTAATCTTCCCAATGTTTGAGTTTGAATCAAAAGGTACTATGGAGGATTTGGTTGCGTTAGAACTTGAATTGTTACAATTTTTAGGATTCACAACACCGGTTGAAGTTAATTATGAAGATGTGTGTAAAGAATATGGTGGTGTTCAAATATTAGAAGATGAACACGAATCAAGAATGTGGAATGAAAAAGGTGATATTATCTCACTTCAAAACTTCCCAATACGAACTAATCCATTTTGGAATATGAAACACGGGGAAGATAATATCTTCAACAAAGTGGATGTAATTATGTTTGGACAAGAAACTATTGGTTCTGCTGAAAGAAGTTGTGATGTTGAAAAGATGAAAGAAATGTTCTACACAATTGAAGGTGGTGGTTATTGCTCCAAGTTGTTTGAACTATTTGGTAAAGATAGAGTTGAGAAAGAATTAGAAGACTTTTTATCTTTAAACTTCTTCCCACGTTTTGGTGCAGGAATTGGTTTAACAAGATTGGCGAGAGCTTATGAGATGAATAAAAAACAAAAACAAAACATTTATAAAGAATTAATTGAAATGTCTGAAAATGAATAGTATTTATTACTATGAAGAAATTTTTAATATTTTTTATAATATGGATAGGTAGTAATTTGGCAGTCCCATTTTGGGTTGTTGGACATATTCATTTAAGTTTAAATATCTATCAAGACATTTATGAAATAATAGCTTCTTGTGGTATGAACTTATTAGTTTTATTAGCTTTTTGGTTAGAATGGAAAAAACATAAAAAAGAAGAAGAATAATTTTGAAATATCATAAATATTATTTAATTTTGTCTTATGAGTTTAGTAGTAAAAGATTTAGGTAAAAAATGGGAACAAGTTTTTAATGATGAAGATGAAACTATCATTTGGAGATATGACACTTCAAAGAATAGATTTGGCCCTTATGAAGTTGAAATAAAATATAAAAGACCGGTGGTTAAAATCAAAAAGGTCACAAGAAAGGTTACTATTAAGTAACCTTTTTTTTATTTAAAAATTTTAGACTATAATTAAAAAAAAAATAAAATAAATAGTTAATACAATTAATTGTTGATATTTATTAGTAATCAAATCTATAAAATACAACAATTATGAAAAACCTATCAAAAGAAGAATTATTAAGTCGTCTTGAGGCAATTAACAGAAGTAATGCAATTATTTATTTTGATTTATCTGGAATCATATTAGGTGTTAATGACATTTTTTTGGTGGCGATGGGTTATGGAATTGGTAATCACGATGAACTTATTGGTAAACACCATAGTACTTTTGTATGTGAAGAATATGCAAAGTCACCTGAGTACGAAAAATTTTGGGACATATTAAGAAGTGGTAAATTTTATCAAGGAGAATTTGAGAGAAGAAAAAAAGATAGAAGTATTATTAATCTTCAAGCTACTTATAACCCCATTTTTGATGATAGTGGTAAGATTACTAAAATAATGAAAATCGCTACCGATATTACATCAATTGTTGATAGTAAGAAACAAATAGATGCGATTAACCGAAGTACCGCCCTTATTAATTTTAATACAGATGGGTTTATATTAGATGTAAATTCTATATTTTTAGAAACTATGGGGTATAAAATTAATGAAAAAAATAATTTAATTGGAAAACATCATAGTATTTTTGTGAGTTATGAATATTCAAAGTCAGATGAATATGTTAAGTTTTGGGAAAATTTAAGAAAGGGTAAGTTCTTTGATGGAATATTTGAAAGAAGAAAAGTAGATGGTTCTACAGTCTATTTACAAGCATCTTATAATCCTGTGGTTGACAGTAAAGGAAATATTACTGAGGTAGTTAAAATCGCTACTGATGTTACTGAATCCGTAAACAATAAGAAAAAAATAGATGAACTTACAAAGAATTTGACGATTGAATTGGAGAACTCTCAAAAACTTAAAAACTCGATAGAATTAGAAAAGGATGCTGCTTTGAATGATTTGGATGTGGTATTAAAAAAGAGTCAAAATGAATTAATAAAAATAATTGTTAAATGTGCATTATCTGTTATAGTTGGAGTAGGTGTTGTAACAACTATATTATATTGGTTAGCGATGCTTACGGGTAAAGACACACAAATAATTGGTTCAACTTGGAGTAATATGTTTAGCGTTTTGTTAACTAACGCATTCTCGATAGTCGGTACCATTATGGGGATAAAATACGCCACACAGGATGGTAGTAATAAACAACACTAAAAACTAATTTTTATACAACACTAAAAACTAATAAACACACAAATAATTAAAATTCACAAAAAGAATATTAGAATAAGTTAAATTCACAAATAATAACTAAAATTCACAAGTCCCAAAAAATAAATGATTTGGGACTTTTTTTATGATATTTATTATAAAAATAAACAATTGTAAAAATTAAAAATTATGTTATTAAAAGTAGGGTCTAAAGGAGACGACGTAAAAAAACTACAGACAAAATTAGGGACAACTGCTGATGGCGTGTTCGGACCTGGTACTGAAAAGTTAGTTAAAGAATGGCAAACCAAAAATGGATTAACTGCTGACGGAATCGTTGGTGAAGGAACTTGGAAAAAAATGTTTCCGGGTGAGATAATCAAAGAAGATGTTGTGATTCCAACAGGTGGTCCATTTAAATTAGAAAAATTAAAAGGACATATCCCTGAATCAGTAATTGCTCAGATTCCTGATACGGCAAAAAAATTCAACATTACAAACTCATTAAGATTGGCTCACTTCTTGGCTCAGTGTGGTCACGAATCAGGTGGATTTAAGGCGGTATCAGAAAATGTTAACTATTCTGCGGATGGTCTTAAAAAGATATTCCCAAAATACTTTCCTGGTAACTTAGCAGAATCTTACGCAAGAAACCCTGAAAAAATTGCATCAAAAGTATATGGTGGAAGAATGGGTAACGGAGATGAGGCATCAAAAGATGGTTTCAAATTCAGAGGTCGTGGTTATATCCAATTAACTGGAAAATCAAACTATACAAACTTCGCTAAATTTATCGGTGAAGATACTGTATCTAATCCTGATTTAGTTGCAACAAAATATCCATTAGCGTCAGCGGCATTCTTCTTTGATTCAAATAAATTATGGTCTATTTGTGATAAAGGAGCTGATGACGCAACTGTAACTGCAGTTACAAAAAGAGTGAATGGTGGAACTATTGGTTTACCTGATAGAATAAAACACTTCAAAGAATATTATAACTTATTGAAGTAATAAAAAAAAATTAAATGGATATTGTAAGAAACTTCAGAGACGAATATAATTTTCGTACAATTATGTCTCAAGAGAGACCTAAAAAAGAAAAGGGTGACGAGATTAAAATACCTGAGTATGTTAAACGATTCAGAGAAGAATATAACATTATTAAAATTAAAAGTGAAAGACCTCCTAAAAAAGAAAAAGGTGAACCAATTAAATTACCTGATTATATTAAACAATTCAGAGAAGAATATAGATTTTTAAGAGGAAAGAAATAAAATAACCCCCAATTAAGGGGGTTATTTTTTTATGATAGGTCTTTAGACATATTGATTGCCGCTTGTAAACACTCTTCAAAAGTTTCAATAACTTTTTTACCTCGTTTATTGTAAGGTATTACGTAAGAGATTCCGGATTTTCTCATCCATTTTTTATCTAACGCGTCAGATTTACCATATAATTCAAGATACTTATATTCCCAACCATACCATTCCCACTCTTGATAATCTTCTTCTTTTGGTTTATAAGACGCATCAAATAATCTATCACCAATTTTGAATGTTTGACCACCTCTATGAGTATATCCGTGATATCCTATATGATTCCCTTTATTATCATAACATTCGGCAACTCCGTGTGGATATTGTTTACAAACTTTCATATTATTTTTGTAATACCACCAACCTTTTTCGATATCTCCAATGTAAGTTCCGTCTTTCGCTAAAAACGAATTGGATAATTTATGTTCATTATTTTCACCAAATGAGTGGTCACCAATTATTCCTCCGGTATATTTTTGAATTAGATAAATAGATTCCGGATTTATCAACCACCCATCTAAATTTTGTAAAGGCGTCATTCTTGATACCAATTTGGTGAAACCTAAATCTAAATGAATTTTATTTAATTTTGATTTCCCGGTGTATTCAGGGTATTTTTCAAATTTTAATCTGATTTTACCGATGTAAGGTGTTGTATTTTTTATCATAATTTTATGTATTTCATTAATGATATGAAATATCAAAGTATTTATCAATATGAAAATAGTAATAACTGAATCTCAATATAAAAAATTAATTAAAGAGGACTTGGGTGTATCTCGAGCGTCAATCCCATTTACAAACTTAATTTACGATTTTGTTAGTGGAAAAGTTAAGAGTTTATTTAATTCAAATAAAAAAATAGACGAGACACTTAAACTATCTCTGAAGGATATTTTCCCAATTTATAAATCTAATTTGGAAGATTTTATTGAACTACCAATTGAAGAGATTATAATTAAATTTTCTTTTGAAAGATTGGATGAGAATCCAATACCTGAAGGATTCCAAGTTTTAGCTTATGCCGATATGATTGATAATGGTTCTTATATAAAAGAACCTAGTAAATTCTTACCAAAAAGTTTTTCAGATGAGATTCACATGTCGTTGGTTGCAGGTTTTGAGTTTCAATTTATAATCAATAAAGATTTTGAAGATATTGATGAGATGTTGAATGATTTTAGGGATGCGGTATTACATGAGTTCAATCATATGTATGAATACTATAACAGAGCGGTAAAAGGTGAAAAAGGGTTAGACACCACATTATCATTTATGAAAAAACCTCTTGAGATGATTGACACTGGATTAAATGAAGAAGTCCTTTCTGTGTGGAAACAATTTTTATCTTTATTATATATGTCTGAACCTTACGAAGTAAGAGCAATGTCTCAAGAAGCGTATAGTAAAAGATTAAGAATGTCGTTTGAAGAATTTAAAACTACCAAATATTGGCAATATTGTAAAGGGATGATTAACTTTGACGCTAACGATTATTATGAATACATCTTGGAACTTATTGAGGATTTACCTCAAGAAGAACAAAATACCCTTTTAGAAACACTTCATACCTATTTTATTGCGTATTATGAATTTAGTAAAAAGACGGGTTACAACAATCCTTTGAATAAAAAAATAATGAACACCAAAAATATCTTGGATATTATGAAATATTTCCAACCAACAATAAATAAGATGGGGGAAAAATTAAGAAGAAATTTCATTAGGTTATATTCGTTAAAACCTGAATAGTATGAAAATTATAATAACAGAAAGACAATATAAATTATTGGAAGATGTGCAATCTATTCCATTATATAAACCAACCTCTTCGGTGTGTAAATCATTCTATAATAGATTTAGAAAGGAATTCCCAAATACTCCGGAATATATTTTAAAAGAATTCGTTACCAATGTTTTATGTGGTGACGATGAAAGTTTTAGAACTATAATGGGTCAATATCACGGAGACCCAATACCATTTTTAGGTAAAAAGATTTATGATTACTTAAATGGTGATTGGAAGTTAAAAGTGATTGAAGTTAATCCGGAAGATTTTACTGATAATACCGTAAACGCATTCCTTGAAAGAAATTTTGGTGAGATTGATGCGTATATGGTTCAGAATGATAAAGAACGAATGGATGTCCAAAGAAAACTAGCAACCCCAACCGGTAAAAACGAACCTATAATTGTTATTAAACATAAGGACGGTAAATACGAAATGGTTGAGGGGTGGCATAGAGTAATGTCCACATTAAAACTTGGTGATAATGGTGAGGACCTTAAAAATTGGGATAAGGTTAAATTACGAGCGTTCGTTAGTGAGGTGTAAAACCCTTTCAATATTCTTCTTACCTTCAGGATTAGCTGAGTGAACTTTAATCGTAGGTAATTCAAAATTATACATTCTACAATACCCGACTAACCATAATGCCGCATCATAACCGGTTCTATCTTTTATGGTCTTATAATCGATATTAGTTTGATTTTCGGGTAAATAATGATTTTGAGATAAATCGTGGTCAAACGATATTATTTCAGGTAATCCTGACCATAATATTATATCAACAAATTCTTCATAGTTTTTTACTATTGTCCATTCGTTATTATTTTCGTATATTGGGTCAATAGTGTTCTTAAATACGTCGTAAGGTTGTCTGTTATCGTCTAAAAATAATTTCATACTGCAAAGATAATCAATTTTTTTAGTTACACAATTTTTTTATACTGACATTTTGTCAGTTTATTATATTAATATGTCAGGTTTTTTGTTTTGGCACGATTTTGATAAAATGAGATTTGTGCTTGACACATTAGAAATAAATTTATATACTTTAACAAAACTTATTAAACTATGGGAAAAATTATTGGAGTGGATTTAGGGACCACAAATTCGTGCGTATCTGTAATGGAAGGAAACGAACCTGTTGTGATTGCTAATTCAGAAGGAAAAAGAACAACACCTTCAATCATCGGATTCATCAACGAAGGAGAAAGAAAAGTTGGTGACCCAGCAAAAAGACAAGCGGTAACCAATCCGACAAAAACAATCTCTTCTATCAAACGATTTATGGGTTCTACCTATAATGAAAGTAAAAAGGAAATTGATAAAGTTCCTTACTCAGTTGTGAATGAAAATTCTCAACCAAGAGTTCAAATTGACGATAGAAAATACTCACCACAAGAATTATCGGCAATCATCTTACAAAAGATGAAACAAACTGCTGAAGATTATTTGGGTGAATCAGTAACTGATGCGGTTATCACCGTTCCAGCTTACTTTAACGACGCCCAACGTCAAGCAACAAAAGAGGCGGGTGAAATTGCCGGATTAAATGTTCGTCGTATAATCAACGAACCAACCGCGGCGGCTCTTGCGTATGGTCTTGACAAAAAAGGGGATAGTAAAATTGTTGTGTTCGACTGCGGAGGTGGAACTCACGACGTATCTGTTCTTGACTTAGGTGGTGGTGTATTTGAGGTATTATCTACCGATGGAGACACTCACTTAGGAGGGGATGACTTTGACCGAGTAATCATTGATTATTTAGTTGAGGAGTTCAAAAACGAGAATGGTGGTTTAGACATCTCAAAAGACGCTATGGCCTTACAAAGGTTAAGAGAAGGTGCTGAGAAAGCGAAGGTTGAATTATCTTCATCACCTCAGACAGAAATCAACTTACCTTATTTAAGTGCTGATGCGACCGGACCAAAACACTTGGTGAAAACATTAACAAGAGCGAAGTTTGAACAACTTGCTGCTGAGTTAATCAAAAGAACAATCGACCCTTGTAAAACGGCATTGAAAAACGCAAAACTTAAGGTTTCCGATATTGATGAGATTATCCTTGTTGGAGGAACAACAAGAATCCCGGCAATACAAGATGCGGTTAAGAAGTTCTTTGGTAAAGAACCATCAAAAGGTGTTAATCCGGATGAGGTAGTTGCTTTAGGAGCGGCTATTCAAGGAGGTGTATTGGCTGGTGATGTGAAAGATGTGTTGTTATTAGACGTAACACCACTTTCATTAGGTATTGAAACAATGGGTGGTATTTTAACACGACTTATTGAGGCGAATACCACAATCCCAACCAAAAAGTCACAAGTGTTCTCAACTGCTGTTGATAATCAACCTTCTGTGGAGATTCACGTCTTACAAGGGGAGAGACCAATGGCAAAAGACAACAGAACGATGGGTAGATTCCATTTAGATGGTTTACCACCGTCTATGAGAGGTGTTCCTCAAATTGAGGTTATCTTTGATATTGACGCGAATGGTATCATCAATGTATCTGCAGTTGACAAAGCAACAAACAAAACACAATCAATTAGAATTGAGGGTTCAACAGGATTATCTCAAGAGGACATTGAAAGAATGAGAGCTGAAGCTGAAGAAAATGCTGAAGCTGACAAAAAACTTAAAGAGGATGTGGATACATTAAACACCGCAGACAACCTGATATTCCAAACAGGTAAATCTTTAACGGATTTGGAGGATAAGATTTCTGAAGAACAAAAAACAGAAATAACAACTCTTCTTGACAAATTGAAAGAATCACATTCTAATAAAGATGTTGAAAATTGTAAAACACATATGGAAGAACTTACCCAAAAGTTCCAAACCATTACACAGGAATTATACAATAGTGTAAATGAAAGTGAATCAAGTGAATCAGATATAAATGCTTCAGACGTAGAGTTTGAAGAGGTTAAACCTGAGTAACATTTTACAATAATGTTTTTTTAATCCCAATAATTTTTTTATTGGGATTTTTTGTTTATCTTTGTCTAAAATAAATCTATATGGCAAAATCAAAATTTATCGTTGTAAAAAACAAATCCACACATATGATTGTGGAACGTGTTGGATGTGGACATTTGTATAATAATTTTCAGATTGGTTATGAGGCAGGAAAACTTTCCGGGAAATACTCTGAAGATGAATATATGATTTATTTAGAAGAATCAAAAAAATAGAATATGAAAGGTAGATTAGAATTAATAGGTGATTGGTGGTATGTAAGGTATACGACGCATGATGGTGGTGGGTCTTTTAGATTACTGGTACATCCGAATTTTGTGGATATGACGGATTTTGTTATTATTAAGAATAAGAGATTTTACGATGGTGATGAGGTTGAATTTACTCAAGTATTAGTTAATCCTATGGGAAGAGAAGTTGACCCGAATGATTTAGGTAAAAATCTCTCAAAATGTAAATGGTACGCTAAACCCTCTTTAGTATTAACTGAGGAAGATATTTTTAATCAAAAAGACATCGATGCTGTAACTGATTATATTAACAAAGAAGAACAAAAACAACATTTAATTGATATGATGAAGGGTGATGAAGAATTGGGGTTATATGATGAATCCCGTGAAATCAAAGTTGAGGACATCTTCAACGATGAGAAAAGAGAAAAAGTTAAAAGAGTAATTCATCAACACAAAGTTCTAAAACGTTTAAGTTTAGTTAACCCCGCTCATTTGGAAATGACAAGTAATGGTCACGGAGAATTCCCTGATGGTTATAAATTAACTGAAAAAGGTATTCAATATATTATTGAACAATTAAATAAAGAATAAGATGCAAAACACATTTACAATAGACGAGATTAGAAAGTATATCCTATCACAGGATAGCTTGGGTGATGTCCTATACAATTTAAGTGTCTCAAAAATACTTGAGGCAAATGAACCGGAAGAGGAAGAAGAAGATGATGAGGATGATTTTAATTTTGAAATAAGAATATGAAAGTAATATTTTTAGATAACGATGGTGTTATCTGTTTAGCAAATAATTGGGGTGGACGAGCCAAAAAATGGAAGAAGTATAAAAAACTTAATCCCGATGCTGTCAGCGACACAACAGCACCAGTTGAGGTAAGATTTGACGATTTTGATAATAAAGCTGTTAAAGTATTGAATCAAGTATTGGAAGAAACCGGAGCGGAACTAGTTGTTTCCTCTGATTGGAGATTACACGCGACATTGGAAGAACTTGGTGAATACTACCTATCAAAAGGAATCTTAAAAGCCCCAATCGCATTCACAAAACGATACATCGGTTGTGATAAACCGGATGAGTTTGAATGGTTTAGACAAACAATGTACGAACAACAAAGATGTATCGAAGTTAGACAATATTTAATCGACCATCCTGAAATCACACATTGGGCTTGTATAGATGATTTGGTGTTAGGTGAAAAAGATTATTTTGGGTTTGAAAGAAAGTGGGGATTATCCAACTTCGTTCACACACCAAGAGAAAACGAAGGAATCAAACAAGCAGGTGTTAAAGAAAAATTGTTAGAATACCTTAAATAAAAAACCCCCTTGATTGGGGGTTAATTTTTACTCTTGACTCGTAACGTCTTTAATCTTTTTCTTTGTGTTTGTGAATTTATCTACTGAAGATAATCCTAAACAACCAAAAGCTAATAAAGCAACCGCGTCTACTAAATAAGGTGCCGGAGCAACGTCAACCGTTGAGAAACTGTTGTGATACATAGTAACACAAAGCATTATTGAGCACATAATACCAACAAATCTTTTTGATGATACTACTCCGTGTTCGTCAGTGAACAATCCTTTAATTCCTCCATAAATGCTTGAGAAAAAACCCATAATTTTTAGTTTTAATAATTTATGGTAAATTAACGTCCTTGACCCCTGTAGTTTTTTTCAGACCTGTCGTGTTTACTTCTCGATTTCTTATGTTTCCCGGAAACTTTTTTCTTGTTAAAAGAAATTTTAGTACTTGAAGATGAACCCGCTTTAGGTTTAGTCATTTTGATAAGGTTTTAATCGTTTATTTACTCAATTATAAATATCTACGAAAATAAAAAAGGGGATGATAGCGAATCTCCCCTTTAATTTGTTACCATCACTGATAACGGTCCTAAACGTCCCCAATGGTGGGGTATATTATTTCTCCTTAACTAATACCAAACATCTTTTCAGATATTCTTTTGCTCTTGGAGATGGGTCTTTGTGAGCTAACACTTTTTCAATGTCTTTAACTAAATCTTCACCGTGTTCATTCTCTTTATAAAGTTCAATAACTTTATCCATCGCTTTAACACAACCGTTGTTTGTTTCGTCGTGAAAATTTTTATTTCTAAATTTGTTTAAGTGATTCATTAAATTATAAGATAAATGTTCACCATTATCTTTAATGTTTGAATGTAAACGTAATGTTCTTAACATATCTAATGTATCAACCATTCCGTTAATACCACCATCACGTTTTAAAACACCTGATGCGTAATCATTAAAATTATCAGAAGGACCAACAAGTTCGTCTAGTGGCATTATATTTCCAGCAACACATCTTTGTTTTTCTTCTCTATTATCTTTTGCTCCGGATTCAGATTGTTCCAACAAATGTTTTCTAACTGATTTACGAAGTTCGTTCTCGTTTATTTGTATTTTTTTCATAACAGAAATGTTTTTATACTATAAATATAAGGATAACTATAATTCTTCATCCTTTAATTCTATTATTTTTCGTTTAACTAACTCTAATGTTGAGTAAGCAACTAATTGTGATATCTCAAAATCGCCATCAGGGAACTTATTTTGTTCTTCCTCAACCCATTCTAATAATTTTTCGTAACATTCCATATGATTAAATTTTAGAGTCAATTAAGGTTTGTATTTTTTTTCTACCCTTATCCCCAATTGGAATTGGGTTTCCTCCTTCATCAATCATAACAAACTTTATATTTGTTCTTAAAACGATAACTTGGTTGCCAGTATAAACATTATGTGCTCTTGCCTCCATATATAAGGTTACCGATGTTGTTCCAATAGATGATGGGTAACCATAAATTTTTAATATTTGACCTTCTCTTGCCGGTTTTTCAAAAAAACATTTATCAATTGCGACAGTAACCATTCTTGGTGAGTCGCATAATTGCATAGCATAACCAGCGGCTCCCGAATCTATAAATTTTAATAAAGTCCCTCCAAACAAATTTCCGTGAAATCCTAAGTCGGATTTTTTAATTGGGTGTGTTGATATTAATTCCATACAACAAGTATAGGAAAAAAACTTTATAAAAAAAACATTATTTGATTATTAAAGTATTTATAGATATGTTAACAGAAAAACAATTAAACAGAATCAACAAATTATTATCAGATAGAACTTTTAAGTTTAAAGGTCAAATAATTAATGATTTACCGGAATCAATGATTTCGGATATTGATTATAAATTCAAAATTGATGGTTATAGAAAAATGACTAGCGTTGGTGAGGAGTATGATTATGCGTTGTTAAATGTTGTTATTATAGGTCTTAACGACCAACTAAGTCAATTAATATTCTCACCTGAAAATAATGAACAAGGAAAAATGATTGCTAAAAGTTTTGAAAATAGATTATACAAATTCTATTCAGATTTAAATTTGGCGATGACTAATTTTTTACGTATCTTTGATGGTGATATTAGAACAACAATTGATAGTTTAACATTTGATATTCCAAAACCAATAAATGAATCAAGAATGAGTAGATTAGCTATTAGAACGACCGTAAAAGACATTGTGAATGTTTTAAAAAATGGTGAGGAAGGTTTTTTTATGTTACCAAATGAAGATGGTGGTGAATATTCATTTATAAATTTACCTTTTGAATATGGTGTGGAATTGACACTTGAAATTGATAATGACATAGATGGCTATGAAATGGATGGTGAATATTCTTACGAAACTGACAACACAATTAGTGTTATTGAATTATCCATCAAATATAACCCAAAAACGTTAAGAAAAAATTTTTACAATATAATTGGTGAATTAAATGATATTGTTGCCCATGAATTAGAACACGCATTCCAATATAATCGAGATGGGTATGTTTCTCAAGAAAGACCAATAGAATCTTTCAAATATTACACACAACCACACGAAATAAAAGCTCAAAGAGCCGGATTTAGACGAGTTGCCAAATTAAGAAAATTACCATTTAATGATGTGGTTAGAGATTGGTTTGAAACTCATAAAGAAATTCACGGATTAAAAGACGATGAAATGGAAGAAGTAATTCAAATAATTATCAATGGATAATAATACTCAAATAAGAGGTGTTATATCATATCTAATTCGATTAACTCATACCTCTGGTGCGTTTAGATTTAAATTTGTTAATGTTGATGTTTTTAAAAAAATTAAAGGGCAACAATCTTACCCTGAAATTCATTATGACTTAGAAATTACCTCAAAACAATCGGACATACCTTATTTATGGGATTTTTTCCATTGTAAATCAACACACATAGTACAAGATGGGTGTGAAATGGTTGGTCTTGATTGGAAAGATTTTTTTTATAAAGTTAAGGACATTTATTATAATGGTGAAAAAATAAATAGATACGGTGGAGATATTCCTAAGTCATTTATTAAAAAAGTATCAAAAGATATTGAAGAAAATACTCCAAAACAAATATCTACACATTTCTTCTGTGAGGGTGAAAGAAAAGAATTAAAATTAAATATTAATGTTGAAGTTTCCGACATGTATATTGATGATGGTATTACCACAAGTGTTTCCGTATATTGTAATGAAGTATTAGTAGATAATAAACCATTAGAGAATATACCTAAAGACCTTGCTGAAACTATTGTTGGTTATATAAGTGAAGATGATAATCTTAGAAGTCCGTTAGATGGAATTGTTTGGGATGAAATCACTCAGTATATGGATTTAGCCGATTGTGAGATATGGACCCATACCTACGCAAACATTAGAAACATCGGTGATATTGAAATTGAAGATTTTAACTATACCAATCATTCAACATTTTCAAGTAAATTATGTAGTTTTATTACCGGAGATTATTAATCTTTAAATCTTTTAATAAGTTTTGTTACTAAATCTCTTACAACAATTCCTGATAAACTAACAATACCGCTACCAACAATTCTCAATGCGATTTCTTTTGCGTCAGAAACATTTATTTCATGACTTTTAACCATATTGAATAACATAAGTAAAATTGGTACGATAAATGCGTATGACATCATTTTTGATACTTTAAAGAATGTGATGTTTAAACTTTCTAAAAATTTAAACAAAGTATCTTTTAATTCGTTTGATTTTTTTAACCCAAGTTTAAATGCGTCGGATAAACCATCCTCTTTAATTTTTTGTAATATTTTTTCAATCTCTTTTTTGTTGTCCAAATAATGTATCGAAATAATACCTGTTAATATTAAACTTAATTCAACCTCAGATATTTCAGGGTATCTACCTTGAATAAACTCCCCAATAGGTGCGATGAATCCACCAATACTAGCACCCCAAGTTATAAGAAACTCAAGATTAAGTCCATAATCTTTCTTTACATCAGACAATACTTTTGCTGTGTATTCGTATCCTTCCTCAATGGATTTTCTAATATTGTCAACAATAGATTCTTTAAGAATCATTCTTTTTTGACTTTCATTTATTAATAATGTGGTTTTCATACAATAATAAATACTTTAAATATATTTATTGTTAAATAATTTTATTAAATATGATTAATCCGGAATTAAAAAAAGGTGATAGAATAATTTTATTACACATGTCAGGAGAAAGTTCTGTACCTGATGGTACTCACGGGACGGTATATAGTGTTGATAAGGTATTCGGTGACGTACAATATGGTGTTGAATGGGATAATGGTAGTAAATTGGCATTATTATCCGATACGGATATGTGGGATAAAGAAGAGAGATTTAAAGTTAAGAAAAAAATCACTGAAGATAGAGATGAATTTATTATGGACAATATTGATTTGTTCAAATATTTTAACATTAAATTTTTAAAAAAATACCTATTAATGGTTAGGGCATCCGGTATAACAAATATGTACGGTGCTGGTCCATATCTATATATGGGTAGTGATAGAATTAAACACGAATTTAAATACAAAGACGTTCCTAATGAAGATGCTTTTGAAGAAATGTTAGAACACTCTGACCAAGCTCAAGCAGAAATGATTAATGGAGTTATAAACTATTTAAATGATAAGGGGATTGAAGAAGATATGTCTAGTATAAACAAATACCTACAAAGGTTATCGACTAAGATTATACAAGCATATACCCTTTTATAAAACATAAACATATTTATATACAAAACAAACAATATGAACTCATATTTTTTTAAAATGACAAACGAGGAAAAAAATAACATCCTTGACCAACATAAAGAAGTTTATGATGGATACTTAACAAGTTATATTAAACCGTCAAACGAACAACCATTATATACTCAAGACTTTGCTAACGATAAAGAAGGTCTTACGGTTAATAATAAAGGTGTTGTAACGGCATATAAGAACATGAACATCAATGAAATGAAACATGATGGTAAAAGTACCGGATTATTTTCAGATGAAGAAGAAGAGTATAACGAAGGATATATTTCTGCAGGTACTGAATACGCTCCTGAAGAAAGTTTTGAAGAAGTTGAAGAACAATTAGACATGATTGGTGATGGTGAATATGATTTACCTAATGGTACCGTGGACATTGATGATGAGTATGGTTTCAATGATGATTTTGAAATGTGTGAAGATGATGACTTTGAAATGAATCTTGATGATTTAATGGATTTGGGAGATGAGGAAAATGAGATTGAAGAAGAAGAAAAAGAGGAAATCTTAAATAAGATTAACGAATCGTTGGATATGTTCAAAAGATTAAAAAAATATAATTAATTCTGGACTTTTAAAAAAATTGTGATATTTCTTTGTAATAAACAATGTTAAATTAAACGATAATGGAAATTAAAGAATTAGTATCTTATTACATAAATGAAACATCGCACATGTTGGAAGTCACATTCAGAATTCTAACGGATAATGATGATGAAATAAGAACAGACCAAATAGTTCTTGAAGAAATAGAAACTTTTGGTTACAATATATCAAACAATATTAAAGAAGATTTTTATGACGATGATGATGAAGAATTTGAAGATATGTTTGATGATTTTGAAGAAGAAGAATTAGATGAGGATGAGATTGTATCATTTTTAAATGAGTATTACTTAATCTATCCAAAAAAATTACCTGAAGCTCAATTATTTTAAAACACAAACCCACCTATTGGTGGGTTTTTTATTATGGTCCAACTCGAGTCAGATGTAAGGTTATGTTTGTGTTAGGCCCGTATGGTCCGTCAGGCCATTGTCCGGTGGTTCTAAGAGTTAAACTCTCCATTGAGTCATTAACAATCTTAAACATTCTCTTTGTCCCGTTATTCAATTCAAATTCGATATATCCTAAATCAGTATAATACCAATCATTATATATGTGATAAAAATATTGATATTGCCATAACACCTGACCATTGTTTAACCCAATTGGACTAAATGAGATTACACTATAATCAAAATGCCATCTTGTTGCTCCAACAACAATCATATCCATTGGAAATGATTCGGTGTTACTAATAAAGGTGTCACCCGGTTGATAGACAACCAATTGTTGTGTTCCTGACGTGTTTTCCGTCGATGTACGAGTAATTCTGTCTATAATGTATTCTCCACTTAAACTTAAGGTTTTTGGTTGGTCATAGACCTCACAGGACACTAATGTTAGTAATAACACTAAAAATAAAATTATTTTTTTCATATATTATGGTTTTATTTTACAAAGATATAACTTTTTTTCAAAACAAAAAATATTTATCAACATATGAGAACAGATATTGACCACATAATTAGTTTAATGAAACGATATACAACAAGTAATTCAAACGAAGAACTTGATGAACAAGACGAAGCTCCGTCAGCCGGAGGTTCGGCACCAGCATCAGGTGGTGGTGGAGGTTCGACAACAAATACCGGTAGAAAATGGGAAACTGGGTTAAAACGAGGTAAATCCAATAAACTAGGTCTTGCCGGAGAAAAATGGGAGACAGGACTTACAAGAGGCCACGCAAATCCTGTTCCATAATTTATTACACACTTTTTTTATCTTTTAATAAATGTTTGTTTTCTAAATAGAATTTATTAACTTGATTTGCCATTTTTTCAATGTCAAATAATTCAATAACTTTTCTTTTATTTAATGTTATATGATTACTTAAATCTAAATATTCGGTATATCGCATTAATATTTGTTCTTCAGAATATGAAGTATTATCTGACATGTAATAAATAACAATTCCACATATTGTTTCTACTTCTACGATTTTTTTTGGAGTGTTAGTATTATCAACATAAACTAATTCATTTATTTTATATTTCATATCCTTATATTTTTGACAAAGATAATTTTTATTTTTTTATAAACCAAACTATTTATAAAAAAACATTTTATGGATAATCAATTAAATGAAGGTCAATTATTAATTAATAGAGTTAAACTATTGATGGGATATGATATGTCCAAAACATTAAATGAAAATACTCGCCATATATTTGAACAACCTGATAGTAAATTTGACACTCCTGAAACTAAATCTATTTTAAGAAAAGGACAAGAAGAATTAGATAAAAAACAGGCGGTAAAAGACGCTGAAGAAGAAGCAAATAAATACCCTAATTGGTGTAGATACCCTGATAAGGCGTTACCATATCCTGAAAACCCTGAAGGGGCTGAGGGAGAAGATGCTATTATAAAAAATAAATTCGGAATAAGATTTTGTTATTATCCATCACCATCAAATGTAAAATCAGGTGAAGTTTCAGGAATTTTTATTCCTGAAAATAGTGCAATAGCTTTTTGGGATATACAAGGTATTAGTGATACTGTTGATAAATTCGCCAAAACATACCCTAAAGACGATAAAAAACTATTAATTAGTAATCTTAGTAAAGTACTACCAATAGGTACTGTAAGAGAATTTTATGCTGATAAAGAAGAGTATATTGGTTATCTGTCTAGAACAGAAGGGACTAATTTGTGGAGATTTGGGTATTATAGAGAGTTCAAAACAAAAAAACCTTATACACCACCTGAATGGGTTGATGAAAGAGGTGATTGGGACCGATTTATTGATAAATGGGGATTCAAACTTCAGATAGCTGCGGCGTTGGCAACACTTGTTGCTGGATTTTTTACTTTTGGTGCTACTTGGGGAATTAGTGATTTATTATGGATTGAAATTTTTATTGAAGCGGGTATTGGGGGTGCGGTTGCTTGGAGAGAATATGAAAAAGGTAATAATGTTGCCGGAACATTTTCAATTGTTACCGCAATGTTACCAATGTTAAAAGTAAGTAAATGGTTTAGAGGTATTGACGCTAACGAATTCAAAATTTTATCAGAAACACTTGCAAATTCAGGTTTAAGTAAAACTTCAACAGTTAAAGATTATGTTGAGTTTTATAATGGGTTGACACCTGGTGGTAAAAAAATTATGGATAAATTATTAACTAATGATAAAATAACTAGAGAAGCATTGTGGGCAGAAATTAAAGCGTCTATGGATGCTGAAATACCTAAAATGGTTGATAAATTTCTTCCGAAATTAATTAAGAAAAACCCTAAATTATTAAAAGATATAAAAACTTTTGAGAAATTATGGGTTAGAGAATTAAGTACTAATTTAAGTGTTGGGGTAATTGCGTTATTAACTGAACTTGGGTTTGGTGACCAATTAAATAACAAAGATGAAAAATTAGATGGTGTTTATCAAAAAATACCAAAATCATTACAAAAAGAATTTACATATAATTTAGTAAACAATCCGGAAAAGGCTGGAAAAATAGTTGATAATGTTAGTGAAAAAGTAAACAAAAAATATATGGATGAACTAACACATACTGACATAAAAGATTCTGTAGAATCTTCTGGTGCTAATTACACAGAAATAAAATAAAATTAATTATGAATAAAATAAATTCTGACTTACTTTTAGAAGTCAATAGGTACTTAAATATGATGGGACTTGAAGAGAAAATACTAATCTCTGAAGGTAGTTTTTTTGATGAAATTAGTGATGGGGCGAGACTTCTGTTTAGAAAAGTAAGTAACGTTCCTAATGTTCCAACCAAAGTAATGGTAAATGGTGAAGAAATTGCTCGAACATTATATAAAAAATTTTTACAAGTAATTGATGGTGATATTCCATTATCATCTTTAACTCAAATTCAGTTAAAACAATTTGCAAAAATACTTAGGAGTGACCCTGAAATTGTTAATGAGGTTTATACTAATCTAATTAAACAGTCAATGGAATCAAATCCAAAGTTAACTGAAGAAAAGTTTTTAAAAATAATACAATCAAAAATTAACGCTGGTGAAGATATTAACACAATATTAAAAAAACTTTTTAATAATGATGAGTTGGCGGTTGGACTTCTTGAAAGGAAAATGTTATCTAAACTAGACCAGTTGGCAAATAATAAATTTATTCCTGACCCTAATATTATTCCGGTGCCTAAAGTACTATCTAAAACTCCTAATGGTGTAAAAACATTTCAAAAATGGTTAAATATTAATTACCCTACTTGGTATAAGGGGGGTAAATTAGATAAATCAAACTTTGGTAAATTTGGAAAAGAAACTGAAGATGCTTGGAAATTATATAAAAATAAATTTTTAATTCCTAAAGATTTAGTAAACGAAGACGGTGTTACAGAATTTCAAAAATGGATGAATAAAAACTATAAAGATTGGTATAAGGGTAAAGTTTTACCATCAAATCTTTTTGGTCAATACGGTGCTCAAACATCTAAAGCTTGGGTAAAATTTAAAGACGAATTTATAAGTGATAATCCATTAAGACGAGCGTTAAAAAATTCAGCAAATAAATTAGAACAAGGATATACTCCAAAATATGATTTAGCTCAAATAGATTTTTTCCGTAATTTCGCCACAGATAAAACTCTTACCGACACAATTAGAAGAAATTTATATTCTATGTATCAGAGTTGGTACGCTAGTTCAACTAAACGTTTACAAACAGTTACCGACCAAATTGTTGGTAAAATTGACGCGGCTTATGATGCAAAAATATTAGATGCTAAAGAATATGACACAATTTATAGAGAAATAGGTATTCAAATACAAGCACTAAAACAAGAATCAGAAGTATCTGTTGACCTTCTATATGAAATGGTGGAATCATCAATTAAAAAAGCTGTACGCTCTGATGGTTCTAGTTTTAATGAATCAGAATTAAAAACAATTATGGAGGCGATTAAAACTAAATCTAATTTTAACGAAAATAACGCTTGGCTTTTAAAAATGCTTAAAGAATCGTCTTATAGTAATTGGTATAAACAAATGACAGATAAAACTAAAAGTTGGTTTAGAAAAATTTTAATATCTCTTGAAAGAGGTGTTACTTTTTTATTAACAGGTCATGTTAGAACTCTTAAAGAAGTTGCTGATTTTGCAAGAGAGAAAGGGTTTATTAAAGGAATGGGAACGTACGCTCTTTGGTTATATACTTTAAAATATGGAATTCTTCCTGCTTTTTATGGTGTCGCAAATATGTTTCGTGTTATTTATAAACAGGTGAAAGGAGATGAAGAATATCAACATCCGGAATTGGGTGTAATAGAGGCTGCTTGGGAATCAGTTAAGACCGCTTTTAAGGAAACTTATATGCGTAATATACTAAATGATGATGGGTCCTATAAAAGAGTTGGTGAGTATCTAAATCCATTTGATTTTCCTTTAGGAAAATTAATTGAAATTGAGGGTCAAAACGCTCAAGGAAAATTTAGTAAGGAACTTGAAGACAAATTAGATAAATGGGCGAATGATAATAAACTATCTCAAATGCAAAGGGATGTACTTAAAGAAAAATTTAAATTAAGTTCTGATTATAAACAAGCAATTATAGACGCTGAAAATGCCTTTAAAGAAACTGGTGCGGAATCAATTATGAATAATCAAGCAGGTTTTATTGCTTGGTGTAAATTACAAAACCCTCCTTTAACTCCTGACCCGGCATATCCATGGAAAGAAACAGAAATTGATAATACCGGTATTTTTAATAAAGTGGGACTAACTATTAATCCTACTAAAGAATGGATTTATGAAGATAATGCAGGTCCTGATAAAAAAGGTGGTTTCGTGCCTTTTAATTAGATTCAAATATTTATAATAATGAATAATGAAATAGTTACTGACCCTAAAAATAATGGATGGTTAAAATTAACCCCAACAAATGTTGAACCCTTGAAAAAATTGGGGTATGAGGTGATGCAGGATAAAGAAGGATTTTTTTGGTATAAACCAAAATTTGATAAAATTCAAGAATCAATCATCAGAAATGTCTTATTAGAACAATCATCGTGTGTTGATGGTGGATGGACTAAAACTGCTCAAAGAAATGTTAATGCTTTAAAAGCAACTGGTAAATATGATATTAAACAATGTGAAGGTGGATGGTATTATAAGCCAAAATCATCAACACCAACTCCGACATCTACAGGTACACCAACACCAACTCCGACACCAACCGCAAACCCCAATCCAACTCCGGACCTAGACATTGTTCCGGATATTGCAAGAATATTTTGGGAAAAAGTTAAGGATGAGAAACTTCTTGAGAAATTAAAAGCCGCTGGTAAAAAAGTGTGGCAAGAAGGTAATGTATGGTATCGTGATATTAGAGACCGTTTATCTAATTGGTGGGAAGACATAACAACTTTGCCTGATTGGGCTGAAAATCAACCTTGTCTTTATGATGCCGGAGGTGTTAATAGAAGTGATAGTGATGATAAAGTTCAGGTAAGAACTCAAGATGGTGAAGATTACTTATATTTTTATAAGAGCGGAAAATTTATTTACGAAAATAAAGTTAAAGATATATTAAATGGAACATGGAAATGTGTTTCAGGTAAATTATATATTAAAACTGATGATGGTTATGAATTTACTAAAAAAGATGGTTGGGTAAAACAAGGAACAAGTTCTTTAGGTTCATCATCAAGTTCGTCAACGAGTAGTGGTAAAATATATACAACACCCGGAGACCCTTATCAATATAGATTGTCTAATGAGTGTGAGTGGGAAACAAAAGGTAAATCAATTACTGATTGGAAATCATTAAAAAACATTCCTAAGGCAATTAAAGAATTAGATATAAGATTTCCTGAAGCTAAAAAAGAGTGTGGACAATCAACAAATACATCAACAAATACATCAACAACAACAGAACCAACTAGACCTTCTTGGACAAATGAATATTTATGTTTAAAAGGGTTTGTTGATATGATACCAACAACACAAACAAATAAAATATCATTTAAGTCAACAAGTGGTAAAGATTCATTAAATTTTTATAAAAATTTAAAATTTATTTATGAATATGAAAATGGGTCTATATCAAATGGTACGTGGAAGTGTGAAAATGATGAAATGGTTATTGATACTGAAGATGGTAGCAGATATACCTCGTCAAAAGGATGGACTAAAGTAAATAAGGTTAAACCGGATGAATTTAATCCTAATGTGGATGATGATAGTGAATTATAAAAAAAATAGATATGAAAAATAATATAAATAATTTAATCTCAGAAGAGTTAAAAAAAGCAACATTGTTATTTAATTACAATACTAAAAAAACGTTAACAGAAAATATTGTTGAACAAACAAATACCGGATTTAAAGCACCTAATTTGGAATTGAATCCAAATAGTGGTATTAATGTATCGTCAATGCAAGATATGTTGAAAAATTTTCAATCTGCTGCTTCATCGACAACAAATGGACAAAATCCGCCACCTACAGATTTTACTAAAATGTTTCAATCTTTAGGTAAAAATATGCCTTCACCTGAAGAATTTTCTAAAAAGTTACAATCGATGACTAATAAATCTCCTGAAGAAATGAGTAAGATGTTTCAATCTATGATTGCGGGAGGACCACAACAATCATCATCAGGAACAACATCAGGAACAACATCAGGAACAACATCAGGAACAACATCAGGAACAACATCAGGAACAACACCACCAACATCAGTTTTAATTACAAAAAATGATAAATCTTACGATTACAAATTAGAAAACGGAAAATATTATTTTAAAGGTAAAGCGGGTGGTAAATTTGCGACTAAATATCCTGATTGGAAAGAGTCCAAAGCGCCAAAAGGTATTGCGGCAATAAAAGCGTTATTTGATAAAAATCCAAAAGGTGATACACCGGTAGAATCAACAACACCACAAAACGCGACTCCACCAACAGATAATGCTGAAAAATATAAAGAATTTTTTGCACAAAAACTTAAAGACGCACAAAATCTACCTAAAACATTAGCTGGTGGTCAAGGAGGTGAAACTCCTAAACAACAAAATGATGGTATTACGGATTCTGATGATGTGGCAAATAATACACAGGTACAAGGACAAGTTCAAAGTACTGTATCTAACGATGAAGAATTCTAAAATAACAAACTATGAGAAATATAAAAGAACAATTACAAAATAGACCGGTTCAAACTAATGAACAATTATTATTTCAAAACGCATCTAAAGCGGGTTGTTTCCCTAAATGGTTAAAAAATGGTAAACCAGGAAAATTGAACGGTCAGGATATATGGTATGGTCAAAATAGTAAAGGTGAGAATATTGTTTTCTTTGCCGATATGACAGCACAAAATATGGTGACCAAAACTAAAAAAAATTGGGTGTGTGATGCGTTATCATATTCAACGAGCCCTTTATTAACATCATTTAATATTGACCCAAAATTAGATGAGGCAACTTTATTAAAAACATTAAATAATATAACAGCAAACTTACAGGTTTATGTTGAAAAAGAGGCTGTTTCAAATATTTTTAAACAATGGAATGAATTATTATCTAAAGATTATCCTAAAGCAACACAATTAACTAATATTGATGACAGAATCTTACCGGATAATGATGTTTTAAGTACTCAATATACTCAAGTACCCGCATTAGATAGAGATAAAGGTTGGAAAAATATTATCATTTATTTACCAAAAGGTAAAACTAAAGATTTACAAGCAGGTGTTGCCGGAGGAATTACATTAGATGCTGATGGTTGTAGAACAGTTTTAGGTCAATATCTTGGTGCTGCATTACAATATAATGCAAAAGTTGAAACAACTCCAATCCCTCAATTAAGAGAGTTCCAACAACAATTAGTTAAATGTGATGGTGCTGGTCAATTCGATAGTTTTGATGGTTTTAAAGAAACTGAAACTGCAAAAGTTAAAAGTAAATTATCTCCTTATGGATTTTTAAATAAGAAAATTAATAAAGGAAAAGTGTTTAGAATTTTGGCAGGTAAAACTAATTACCTTAAACCACCAAGTCCATATATTATTGCACTTAATGAATCAACTGATTTAAATATTAAAAATGTTATTAAAGAAAATTTAAATAAAGTTAAAAATGAAAAATTAAGAACATATTCTGCGGAATCAAAAATTATTAAAAATAGAGCGTCAATCATAGTTGAATCACCTATGTTAAATACAAAACCACAACAAAAAAGATTATTTAATGATATCTTGACAGAATCAATTTATTTAAATTCTCAAGGGTTTAGTCAACACATTATCCAAGAACAATTTTTTGATACATTAAAAGGGTTCTTTGGTAATGAAGATTACGACGCAATTTTCGATACATTTAAAGAATATATGGGTGAGTGGTTAGTATCAAAATTAACACCATTACATCCTGATGGATGGATGAGTAAATCAATTATGGGTTCAATTAGTGAGGTTAAAGTGAATGATATTGAAAAATTACTTGATTGCAGTTATTTAACTAAAACTATCTCAAAATCAATCGTTGACGGAAGTGTTGGAAAATTAGAAAAAGATAACGAATTGGATGGTGGATTATACGATATGGTAAGAAACAATCTATTTGATTATGTAAATGGTAATGACTTCTTAAACAAACTTGAAAGTGATATCACAAAAATATTATGTCCATTGTTAAATGGAATTGTAGAAAAATTAGAAAACGCTCATGACGAAATTCGTGAGAAAGGAATGTCTAATTAAAGCACCTTCGGAGTAGAATCCGAATGGGATTAACCAACTAAAAGAAAGGGGAAAATTCCAAATCTAGCAAAAAGATGTCGTGAGACATCTTTTTGTTTTTTAGTTATGAACAAATAATACTTTATTAATTTTAAAAATGGTTGGTGACAACTCTAAAACTTCGTTAAAATAAATCCAATCAGCCGCAAAATCGGTGGAATTAAAACCTACTTTTTTAGCTAATTCACTTTTAATAACAACATTACCCATATCAACTCTTGAACAAACCATCTCACTATCCATATAACCATAAGTTGATTTATTATTATTATGTTTTGTTTTATGTGAATGAACTAAATCAAAATAGATAACATCTTCTCTTCTTTTACTTACTTCCTCAATCATATTTGGAGTATAATAATTATCACCATTAGTTAATAATACATATTCATGTTGAATTACATTTTCTAAAGACCATTTACGTAATAAATGACCATAATTTTCGGTTCTTACCGGATGTTCAATGAACGTGATTCTGTTTGAACTTAAATAACCATTGTCTTTAAGGTCTTTATGTAATATTTCGTTTGGACCATCATGAATAATGACTAATCTCCAATTATTACTTGTTTGTGCTCTAATAGAATTTATGAAACATTTTAATATTTCATTTTGACCGTATGTTACTGCTATTATATCAACCATTTTTTAGGGTGTTTAATTTTAGGGTTTAAATATTTGTTTATGTAAATTGAATTACCAACAGGAATTGGAAATATTTTTACATCTGTTTTCCATGAAGAATAAACTTGAGATAACTGGTCTCTAGCACTAAAATTTTTTACTTCATTCCACCAAATATTATTAAATTCATTAACTTTTTCATTATTTTTTCTAATGGTAAAACCACTATCAAATAGACCATAATTGTGAGGAAATCCTTCCATTCTATATTTTGACATTTGAGAGTTAACAACTTCAGAATAATCTAATCTTTGTGATTTAACTTCTTCAGATTCTGAATATATACACTGTCTTACATCATGTTTATAACACATAATATCATTGTTAAAAAAATTAATTTCATTTAATAATTCTTGTGTGTTATTAAATCTTGGTACATAACAATGGTCAACCCATATACTTATATCGTGATTCGGTAAAACTAAATGGGGGTTTATTTTAAGATATCTTGCTTTTCGTCTATTATCTAAATCATCCTCAATAAAATCTATATGATTAACTTCCCAAACATCTGATTTAAAATATTTATTATCAGTAAATAAAATATATCTAATATTTGGGTCGTACACTTTTGGAGTTTTTAATTCATCATATCCTCCGGTACTTACACTATAAACTACAATTTTCATAATAATGGGGATTTAAAATATGTATTTTTCCCTTTACCTTTACCTCTTGTTTGTTTACCAATCCAATGGTCAAATATACTACCAATGTCAAATGCTACACCACCGCTTTGTTTAAAATATAATCCCAAATCTTTTCCTGCTAATCCGGCACCATATAAACATAATTTTCCGTGATTATCTTGGGATAAAAGTTGATTTTTAATTTCAGTATGAACTTTTGGAAAAAAATTCCATTCAACTTTATTAGGGTTATCTTCAAATCTATGTTCAGGAGGTATTTTGTAATGAATTATTTTTTTTATATTGAAATGACTTTTAAGTAATGGTGAAATATCTCTACAAGTTATAATAGTAAGTTCATCTAAATTTTGTAATAATTGAGTAAAAAGGTCTGAACTATTAAATTGAGTGTGAACATTAACATCACAATATTGATAATCATCAATAGATTTAGAATTTTTTTCAAAAATAGTTCTAAAACGTTGGTAGGTTTCTTTATAGATTGGGTCTATAGGTGATAGTAAAACACTTTCTTCATCTAAAGAATCTTTATAAGTGGGTAATCCTGTTATATCAGAATTTATTAAAGCCATTTCCATGTTATTTCTAATGATATTCATAGTTTCCATATCGGGAGTATAACCAAACATTGTCTTAATAATCCAATCACTTTCATGATTGTTTCTAAACATTCTTATTTCACCCTCACCAAATCTTGTTATTAAAAATGGTGTTTTGTCAGATAAATTTTTTTGTAAAATTCGTAATAAGTCGCGTCTATTTACGTTTACTTTCATTTTATAATTTTTTTTTAAAGAAGGATTTTGAGTTTATTCTTTCAGTTTCAGTTATTTTTGAAAAATCGTTATTTGAATTAATTGTTTCGGATAAAGTTATTTTAACATTATCTAAAGAAATAACACCTATTTTAGAATTATTACTAAATAAAATTCTATCACCATACCATATTTTAAAATTTTCAGGTATTTCAATATAGTTATGTTTTTTTAAGAATAAAAAACACCCAAAACCTGATACCATATCACCTTCAATTGGGGTTATCAAAATTCCGTTACCCGAGTTTAAATTTTTATAATGTAACCCTACTAAATCGTAATCACAGTTGTTTAACTTATCTAATACGTTCTCAACATCAGGAAAAAATAAATCATCGTTAGCAATTATTAAATTTTCATTTTTTGATACTTCAACCCCCCAATTCCAAGCAGGGTTCACAAAAATGTTATGTCCTTTAGTGATTAGTTTTATTTTATCATTTACAGGTAAGTTTGGTCTAAAATTAGGATTATTATCTATAATAATAATTTCATCAACATATGAAGATTTTAAATATTCATTAATGGAATCTAAAAAAGTTATTGGAATCCACATTGTTGGTATTATGATTGAAAATTTACTCATTATAATAAATGTTTTCTATTTTCTTTTATTCCCCCTCTATACCAATGTTGAACATAGATACCTTTCATCAATCCAACTTTTTCACCTGATATTCTAATTTTTCTGTGAATATCATTATCAATAGTTAACATTTTGTCTTCTTTAAAACCACCAACTTTTTCCCATATTGATTTTTTAATAACAATTAAAACGCCACTTAATTCCATGTTGTTTGTGACATCCATAACTTGATTGCCATATGTTTCCCAAATGCGGTCACCAAAATTTCTATGATATTCTTGGTCATTATTTTTAACATCAACACCCGGGGCAATTTGATATGTACAATTAACTCTATTTGTTACACAGGTAAATAAAGAATATCCGGGATTAGTGTCAATAACCTCCTCAATTCGTTTACCAAAAAAATGAGATGTGTGAACAGCGTCTCCGTCCAAAAAACAAACCCAATCATTTGATTTTACCATTGACATTAATTCGTTATATGATTTACCAATATTTTTATCAGAATTCCAAGGAATCATATGAAAAACTCTTCTTTTAGGTTTAATAAATGTGTTTTCAGGCATATTATTTAGTATATAGTATTAAAATAGTGTATTAGATGTATTTATAAATATTGAACCTTTCTTTTTATGAAATTAGTTATTGTATCCACATTTTGGAATTCCGAAAAATATGTTGCAGATTGTATTAAATCTATTAAAAATCAATATTATACCGAATTTGTCGTGTATATGGTTGATGATGTTTCGACCGACAATTCTTATCAAGTCGCCCTTGAGGCTATTGATGGTGATGAAAGATTTATACTAATTAGAAACACCGAGAAAAAATATAAAACCAAAAATTTTATTGATGTCATCAATAATAACCCGGATATTGATTGGGACGATGTTATTATTGAAATTGATGGGGATGACCAATTAAGTGATAATTTTGTTTTAGGTTTAATTAATAAAATCTATAAAAATGAAAACATATGGATTTGTGGTTCAAAATGGATGGATAAAAATGGTGTTGTGGGGAATTATGGTAAATTTAATGCAGACAAAGCAAGAATTAAATCATGGAATTTCTCACACATGAGAACCTATAGAGCATTTTTATTTAGAATGATAAAAGAAGAGCATTTAATGTTTGAGGGGGAATATTTTAAAGCCGGATGTGATATTGGTGCCGGAATCCCTATGTTGGAAATGGCCGGAAATGAACATTTTTATTATTTGGACCAAGTTACTTATATCTATACTTGGCACGATAATCAATCGTATTCAAGTACAAATTCATTTGGGGATAAAACTTTGCAAAGTAAAATTGCGGGGTATGTTTATAAATTACCAAAATATGAAAAAGTAATAATTGTTAATGAAGATGGTCTTACCTACACACCTAATTACGGAAAACCAAATGAAACTATTGAATTATTAGCAAAATTAACTGTCTCCAAACCAAGATTATCTAAAAAACCTGTGGTTGTTCAACCAACAATTGTTGAAACTCCGGTTGTAGTTGATAAAACAAAGAGTATAAATTTAATTAATTCTTTAATGAATAAAAGAGAACCTACGGATAATGTTGATTATAATGTTATAAATAAAATTATACAAACCAAAGGAGTTTATCAACCAACAAAAAAAGAGGATATTAAAATTAGAGAGTTAGTTCCAAACTATCGTAATCAGTTAACCGAACTTAAAAAAGATTCAATGGTCACCCAAAGAAAACAATTTGACGAAGTTTATCATAAAAAAAGAAAAAAAGGTGGATTTTATTTTTGATAATTAAATAATTTATATTACTTTTGTCCTATGAAAACATTTGATGATTTAGTATTTAAACCACACCCTATCGGTAGAGGTGCCGTTCAGGCAAGATTAGATTTAGGAAACGATATTGAAGTTTCTGTGGTTGGAGGTCCGGGATTATACGGAAACGGTAAAACAAGTTTTGAGGTTGCCGCTTTCTACAAAACTCTTGGTAAATTTGTACCATTTGAAGATGGTGAAGATGTTTCAGGTTGGAACTCAAAAGTTTCCGTAACAAAAATTATTAACAGATTAGAAAATTTATAAATTATGCCGGATTTTAGTACAGAAATTGACATTGACCCTTGGGAATATATCTCAGCGTGTTCAAAAAGAGAAGTTAAAGAATTAATTGAAGCTCTTGTAGAAGAAGGTCATTTAGATTCATTTAACGGGCAAGTTAAACCCGTAAATACTCACAACACCCTAATGGATGATGAGTGGTGGACGGCTTTAGTAAAGCTTAGAGATTCAAGACATTTGTTATCACCTGAAGATGAAAACAGAATAACCGATATTGCAAACAAATTAGTTTAAAGATATGTGGGTAATAATAAAAATGGTGAAACATCATACCGGAGTTGAATTACCAGTTATATTAGTGGATTCTTATTCAGAAATAATGAGTTTTGATACAGAGGGAGAAGCGTTAAAAATGAAAGAAATTTTTGAAGCAAATTCAGATTCAGGTCATAAATATATTGTTAAAAAACATTAATTAAAAAAAATATTTGACTTTTGATAAACTTTTCGTAAGTTTATGATAGTTATTAAGAACAAGGTAGAAATACCACAAAAAAAAGAAAAATGAGAAACACTAATAAACATATGAACGTCGTTATTTGGAAACAACAATTTAGTAATTGTTCGTATCCGCGTATCTCGCATACAAGTTCAGATGATTTATTAGAAGATATAATAGCAATGTAAAAAGTTAATATAATTTTATATCAAAGTCCTGAACTCAAA
>Ga0209500_10000418_pt1 | contig 36624 bp, 33 predicted proteins | sample S_140212_EF_Meta_FD_187323 | JGI IMG/M metagenome (GOLD analysis project Ga0209500, IMG submission 187323) | Freshwater microbial communities from Lake Simoncouche, Canada to study carbon cycling - S_140212_EF_MetaG (SPAdes) (version 2) | ecosystem: Environmental > Aquatic > Freshwater > Lake ...
TTTCAAGTGTGGAAGCCCGCGAGCATCTGAAAGATTTACACTCTAAAATGCCACCCGCACAGATTGCGGCTGGGCGAGTTTTTGCAGAACAAATCCAAGCTAAAATTTCCGCCAGAGTAGCTGAGGGTGCACTGGGCGTTAATACGATGCGCGCGACGTTCAATTTTAATCGTGCAGTACCTATGGAGATGGACAATCAGGGCCTCGGCTTGGCTCAGCTGAGCCTCAAGAACGCTGATGCACTCCGGGAATTCAATGAAACCAAGACTTTGGCTGAACATGGGGATGCTGTGGCTCAGGCAAATCTGGCGGGATATTACTACGAAGGGTCGGGAGTACCGGTGGATCTTGTACTCGCTTTCGAATGGACGCGGAAGGCGGCGGCCCAAGGTTATGTTAAGTCCCAGTATGCCTTGGGTTATTGTTATGCGACCGGCAAGGGGGTGTCTCTCAATCCGGTCGAGGCGTATGCCTACTATGCGCTGGCGGCGACTACGCTACGTGCCGCCGGCGACCGATTGAGCGATCTTGCCAAGACGATGACGCCCGATCAGGTCGCGGCTGGCATCAAGCGGCTGCAGGAACTCCAGGCAGAGCCTTCCGTCCGGCCCCCAGGAAACGCGGGGAAATAACTCGCCGCTGGCGGGATTTCGTGGCCCGCCAGTTTGCGCTACAGTGGTATCGGCGGCGCCCGACTACCTGGACGGTGGCGGCGTGGGGGCGTATTGCGCCGCCCCTTGGCTCAGGCCAGCGAGCCATTGGTAATACTCGATCATTGGTCGGTCGGGGGCGATGAGGCCGGCGGGGTTGTAGCAGGTTTGACGGAGGCGGCTGGCTTCATCCTTGAGGTAGCCGTGGGTGAAGATTCGGCGCACGAAGAGGATCGCCGGATCCCATAGCAGTCGGCCGATGAGGTTACGGTGGGTCCGGGTGAAGACGATGCCTACGCACAAGGTGTTCCCGTTCTCCAAAGGCTGTGAAGAGATGAGGAAGCGGCTATGCGCCCGACTGAAGTCGCCCGAGATCAGCGCCATCGTGCCGCCCCAAGTAGTGATGGTGATTTTGACTTCTGGTCCGGCGAGGAGACGAAGCGTTCGGTCCAGTAAGGTGTCCCCGATTAATTCGGCGTGGTACCGATTGCGCATGGCGAATGGGGCGGGGCAATCGATGACCGGTTTAGCGAGGAGGCGGCGATCATGGACGGCCTCAAAATGCTGGATGTCGCAGGCGTGAGCGGAGGTCACATACCACGGACAGTCGGAATCGAAGCTAAAGAGCTGCCCTCCAGTGTAGTCTTCGGCTTGCTCGTCGAAGAAGAAGGGGAGCGGGAAGAGGGCCTCGGGCCCGTTGAAGAAAAACACGTAGCCATGTCGATCGACGGCGGGATATGCATCCTGGCGGGCGAAATCCGGAATCTTGGTCGCTCCGGGAACGTGGGTGCAGCGGCCATCGGCGCCGTATTTCCAATTATGGAACGGGCATTGCAGGGATTCGCCGATGACATGTCCGCAACCGAGGTTGGCTCCGAGGTGGGAACAGCGCGCGTTGATCACCGAAAGCTTACCACTTGCCGTGCGGAAAGCGACCAGATCGCGTCCAAGGATACGTTTGCTGACGGGGCCGGCACGGAGTTCGTCGACGTGACAAAAGGGGTACCATGAAGCGGGATATTCGACAAAGGCCGAGGCGGGCGGGGCCTGGGGAAGTTCTTCGACTCCGGTCATCGGAGCGCTGCGGTTTTCGTCCCCGATTTTGCTAGAATGATTCATCTAGAAAACCTATCCGATGCCGCAGGACTGCCAAGGTTTTAACCCATAATATCGCTGTCGTGGATGCGTAATTTTTCCGGCACGGTGAGGTGATGGAGGTTGTCCCGCTCACCCTTCTTCACATACAGGATGAAGCCTGCAGGCAGTTTCTGCGTAGGGCTCAAACTCGATGCCCTCACTCTATTCAGTCCGTACCGCGAAAGCGTCCCTCGCGTGCCCCGGGAATACCCCTGCGGCGAAGCTGGTGACCTTTGGTGCATGAATCCTTCGGTTAAGTCTCCCTTCCTCGCCTGGCCGAACTCGGTGCAGCTGAGGCACGCTCTGGGGCGTATCCTTGGGGTGGCACTGTGCTTCGGTTTAATCTATGGTGCGACGGAGTGGATCACCGAGCATCGCATTACCCGAGTGAGCATTGCGATGGAGTGGGAGCGGCGCATCCCTTTCCTGCCAGGATTCACGCTTATCTATATCTCGGCCTATGCCGTGCTTTTTCCGCTGGCACCTTGGGTTCTGCGAACGAAGCGGGAAATCGATGCGCTCGCTGTCCACTCGGTCGTGATCATCCTGCTGGCGGGGTTGGGCTTCCTGCTTTTGCCTGCGAATCTTGCTTATCCCGCTCCGGGACCACTTGGCGGCTGGGGGCCGCTCTTCGGTTTGGCGGATACGTTAAATCTCGATCATAATCTCGTTCCCTCCCTGCATGTGGCCTTGTCGACGCTGTGTGTGGAGCACTATGCGCTCCATTTGGGACCGCGCGGTAGGTGGGCGCTCCGTTCGTGGGGGCTACTTATCGCCGCTTCCACTTTGCTGCTCCACCAACACCACGTTTTGGATGTAGTCACGGGCTATATTTTGGCGTTAGGCGTATGGAGTTACGGCCGGCGACGTGCGCTGCGTTCTTAGCTAAAGTAGGGCTGCCTCCACGTGAGGAGGGCACTCACCCGTTAATCGTGACTGCCCATCGAAGGATACTTCGTAAAGTCTACCCTCCGTGGGTATGGCCAGCCAGCCACGTAAGGATGGGAGGAGTGGATCCCTTTCATGGAGGCAGGTAAACATCAGGCTGATTCCTCTTCGGGCGGCAGCATGGCGGGCGTGCCTCAGCAGTAATTTCCCGAGCTCGATATCATGGTTCGCTGTTGCCCAAAAACTTGCAAAAGCGGCTGGAACTAAAGCGCCTGGCGGCGTCAGGCTTGGCCACCCCAGTAGCGTCATGAGGCTTGAAACGATCGGCCGTGCGTAACGAAGCCACCCACTGTAGCTTTGTACGCGGATCTGCCGAAAGGTACGCAGGTCCCAGAGTGCGATGCAGCCAACTAATTTACCTCCTTCCCACGCCATGATGAAGTCTTCTGCTTTAAGTCCAGGCCATCTTTTACCAGCGATAAAATCTTCGGCGGAATGGACGGGTGCGAGGTCACGTGGACGCAACGCGGCGTTGAGAAAATTCGCCAACGCCGGATAATCCGCCTCTGTCGCGACCCGGCATGTGAAGCGTGTGGATTTCGGGCTGCGTGCCCAAGGATGCACCAGTAGGGCCGGACAATGCAGAAGGCCTAGGTCAAGGTAGTGCGGCAAGCCCGCCCGACCGCCGCTCAGGGCGCGCCGCGCCGGGGTGTTGCTTTCGAAAATCGCGGTATAAGTTGCCGTGGTCGGCCGAACTTTTTCAAGTTTTTCGAAATAACGATAGCCTTCAATTAGGATGCGACCAGCCCAGGGGCGGCATTGCGGGACGACGCGTAAATCCCCGAGATAGGCGATGGTTGAGGCTTGGCCTTGGAACCATGCGGCGCGTTCGCAACGGGAGCCTAGGCCGGCAATGGTCTTCTCGGTGTCGCGCACGGCCACCACGTCATGGCGCAAGGCATCCGGACTGCCTGCGAAGAAGGATGGCTCGCGCTCGAGGGTAACGCTCAGGGCTCCGGGCAGGGGCGTCTGGGCGAGAATGGCGCGTAAGGCCTGATCGTCCTGGCTGTTAGCCGGCGTGGCTTGGAATCGTGATGGGTTCACGGTTGGCTTCGAAATTTTCCGCAGAACCAGTTTTCCCAACCAGTGCAGGGGTGAAGAACGGCCGGTTTGACGGTGCCGCTCCGTTGTCCGAGATGGATACAGCGTTCGAGATATCGGCGCGTGGGTAAAGCGTCCGTAACATGAAAGACTCGGACGGGGGCTAGCTGACCGACCGCTAAGGCGTGCGCATAGTAAGGGTTCGCACGGAGCGCGACCTCAAGGGGGGCGGCTTCGACTTCAGGGTCGCTGGTGAATAGCACGTACCCTGGAGTCTGGGAGCTCCCAGACGGAGCTAGCATCGCGAAGTCCGAGGTGAGTGACTTGAGCGCACTCTGGACGAATATCGGATCAAGTTTTTCCCCGCGTAGGTCGCAACCGCCATCGGCTCGGCCCAGGAAGCGTAATCGCGGGGTCATTTTTTCCCAGCCGGTCACACGCACCACGTCCTGGAGTCGATAGCGCCAAAGGCCCCCGCTGGTGGTCAGGATGACTTCATAGTCATTGTCTGTTCTGACTTCATGGACGCGGCAGATTGCTCGTGTCTGGCAATGTTGGAATTCCAGGAAGTGAGAGTGCAGGGCGGGTAGGGAGTGGGCTGACTCCGCCCCCCAGGGGATGGTTATCACGCCCTCGGTGGCGAGCAGACCTTTGGGCTGGAAAGTGACGTCTGGGAACAGATGTCGAATCGCTTCCGCATCGGGGCCGGCGCCGGCGTCAGCCCATCCGCTGATGATTCTAAGGTTAGGCCAGAGTGTCCGCGTGGCGGCAGGCGACAGCTGTTCGAGAAGTAAGGCGAGGTAACTGGGATTCCAGACGGAGATGAGTCGGAGGTCCTGGGCGGTGCGTAGTTCCTGGGCGGCGGTGGCCAGATCGGTCGTATGGGCGACACGTAGCCACGAAGCGAACTTCCGTTCCCACCAACCTAAGTAAGCGTCATCGTTGGCTAGCCCGACGGGGATACCTCCGGCCGTGACCGAAGCTTCGGGCGGCAACTGACTGATGACCCACCACGCACGGCCGTCGGCGAGATCGGGATGGCGTTGATAGAGGTCACCCATCCAAGCCCGGACAGCTTCCTGAAATTCCCCGCGCAGGTCATCGGTGAACGGAATCCATTTGGCACCGGAAGTTGTTCCGCTGGTAAGTTCAAATGCGCGGATGGGCCCGCGGCATAAGACGTCGTGCTCACCTTGCTTCGCTCGCTCGATGTAAGGTTCGAGGTCTGCGTAGTTGGCAATGGGCACGGTCTGGCTGAAGCGCGCGTAGTCCGTGTCGCGATTTAACCCGAAATGCCGACCATAGGCGGACTGGCTGTGGCGACGCAGGATGCGTTGGAGTACCGCCGACTGCGCTGCGGCTGGATTCGCCAAGGACTGTTGGAAGCGGCGCCGCGCGGGTTCGCACAGTCGGCGCCAGACGCGGTTAGCCAATGCGGCCTTAAGCCGGAGCATGGCAACGAAGCGTGGCATGGGTGAGCAGGGCGCGCCCGATACGGTGGGTGTTGGCCAGCGTGATGGGGGCTAGGCAAGCCAGCTCGACGCCCTGCGCGAAGTCTGGATTGCGCAGGAGGAAGAAACTGACGGCGGGATCGTCCTCGCGCTTGGACGGAATTTCTGCCAGGGTTTCCGCGAGTTGCCCGTGCGCCTCCCCGAAGCGAATCAGGCCGCTGACGGAATCATAGGCGTCGGTGAATTTTGCTTTAGCTACCGCGTCGAGCAGCGGTTTGAGCTCGGCGCCGATTCCTTGATGATGGGGGTGATACCTGAGGAAGAATAGCGGAAGGTATAAATAAGTACGATAACCTTTGGAAATTAGGAACCAGTAGCAAGGGGTGTCGCCGGCGGCGGAAAGTAGGCGGGCGGCTACAGTGCACCAACCGCGCACGAGTTCTTGGGAGCCCCAGCAGGCCGGCTCGATAATGGTATCGCCAGAGAACAGGATGTGTTGGTCGCGGCCACCGAGCGTAAAAAGATAAGTTTCCTGGGTGGAGAAGCCGCGGATTACCTCCAGTTCATCGAGCAGGAGGATCACCCACGTCTTACTTGCAAGATCTCTTTCAAAGCCTTGCCGGGAGACTTGTGCGTAGTGCGCCGCGAATAAGAGGTACATCTGCTCGTGCTGGGGCCCGCTGAGATCTGAAGGTGCGACGATACGATGGTGGAGCGTCATGGGCGGGACGTGGTGAAGTAACTGCGGAGCCAGAGGGTCAGTCCGGTGAGGCAGGCGAGCAGCTCCCAGCGGGTGATCTGATTAATAAGGGCGAAGCGGCTGGAGTCGTCGGCGAAGTAAATCCCAGTCTCAGGGCTACCGGTGAAGCCGAACATCCAGGCATTCAGGATTTCGCAGAGCAGCACGACGACCAGTAGTCTGGCGAAATTCCGGCCCGGTCCGGATGGCAGCTTCGGCAGGGCCACGAGCACCACTCCAAGCATCAGCACGTCATGCGAGATGCCATGCCAGCAACGCCATGCCAGGGTGAAGATGAGCAGAGGTAATTCCACGAGCGCACGGAGGATGAAGCCGACGAGAAAGATGCCAGCAAACTTTCGTGTCGCCGCATCGACGGAGCGATCAAGCCAGAGCCAAGCAGGCAGCAGGTAGAAAAACGTCAATGCCGTGAAGATCCAAAGCGACTTCTCCCAAGAGATTTTACCGCCGAGTGAGCCATGTGTATTCTGCCACCAGCCGAAGCTAAGGCAGAGCGCGAGTAGGAGCGCGAGCACAGTTAGCATTAACCACCGCTGACGGTCCGAGGGGCGCATCAGAAGCGGAGGCGGATGCGCTTTTCAGTCACCTCGCCACTGGGCGTTTCGCCGCGTTCGGCCCGACGGCGCAGCGATTGCATATGGAGGGCGATCAGGTCGGTTTCTGCATGGGTGTAATCCGGGCCGCCAAAACGACGCAGGTTCGCTCCCTGCAACTTAAGAATATCCACGTCCTGCTGGATGATGTGTCGACTCATGGGCTCGAACGCCAGTCGCACCAGCCAACCGATCCGGCCATAGCAGAAAGTGATGACCGTGTAGACTTCGGTCGTCCACTCGTCCACCGGAGAAGCTTGGGAGGTGATGATGAAGTGATGCCGTTCGTCGAAGCGATAGTCGACGCGGCTTAGGTTGGGCATGAGAAACTGATCCGTATGGCGGAGCTGGCAGTGCTTTGGGTAGAACAGCCGGGAGATGAGGCTATGCGTGGTGGGCTCGTTTTCGAAAGTCACTTCCACGGAGTCCGATCGCTTGCGAACGACAGCGTCCATCTCGCGGGGGTCGGGATTGCGGAACCAGCCGCGGTGGACTGTGGCAGTGTGCGGGCAATCGAGGAAATTTTCGAGGCATGCTTCGACGTTGGAATCGAAGAGGGTCCGCATCCGGAAGGTCGTCCATCCCGCTGCATTACAATGAAGGAAGGCACGGGGGGGGCGCGCAGGGGCCTCGCCGGGGCATAGCCAGATATAGCCATCCTGTTCGCAGACGGAGCGGGTAAGCAACCGGGCGGCGGTAGGAATCGGGCGACCTTCCGCCAGGGATGGGATATGTCGGCATTCGCCGGCGCCGTCATACTTCCAGCCATGGTAGGGGCAGACGAGGCAGCCGGCTTCCACGAAGCCCTTGGACAGAGGGGCGTTGCGGTGGGCACAGCGATCCACGGCGGCATGGGCGACCCCCTCCGCATCGCGCCATAAGACGTAGTCGGTGGAGAAGCGTCGTACCGCCAGGGGCGTGGCTTTTAGGCGGTGCGATTCGCAAGCGATGTACCATTCGTTTTGAAGGGACATGAAGCTATTCGAGGGGGTAAGGAATCCGGTGATACTTATCGGGCAGGATGTTTTCCAGGCGTTGCTTCTTGCCGTTGGGCCAGAGGATTTCGATGGCGACGGAGGCAGAGCTGTCGGCCAATCCAAAGTGGAGCCGGCGGTCGCTCTGGGCAGAAAAGCCAGAGGTCAGGGACACATCCCGACGCTGGTTGCCAGCGGCGTCGCGAAGTTGGACGGTAGCCCCGACCGCATCGGTGTTCACCTCTCGGCCGTCGCCGACTAATTGGAAGCCCACCCAATGCCGGGCGGTTCCCTTCGTCGGCAAGTTATGAAGGATGTCGGGCCCGGCAAATTGATGGACGACGATGGCGTCCAGGTGCCCGTCATTGTCGAGGTCCACCATCGCAACGGCCCGGCTATTGCTCTTTTCAGTGACTCCGACAAGATTGGCCACATCCCTGAACTGGGCAGGAGAGCTACCGTCGGAGAGGTAGACGCGGTTAAGCTGATGGCCCCAGATATCGTAGCCGCGGAGATCTGGCCAGCGATCCGCGTAGCTATGTACGTCAGGTCCGGCCCGCATCACCTGTGAGGCCCGATACCAGTAGTCGCGCTTCTCTGGAAATACCTTGTCAGCACTGTCGTCCACCATGCCGTTTACTTGAATGAGGTCGAGGTGGCCATCGAGATTGAGGTCCCCCATGGCGGCGCCCCAGCCAAAACGCTGTTCATTGATGATCCGTCGTCGGCTGGCGTGATCATGCCAGTTGCCTCGGGCATCGATATGCCAAGCTAGGCTACCTTCTGCCTGCAAAGGGGCGTGCACGTTGGAGACGTACACATCGAGCTCGCCGCGATTATCCAAGTCGCCGATCGAAACGTTCATCCCTTTGTAGGTGTCACGGCCGACGCTGCCACTGAAAGTTCCCGCCTGTCGTTTGAACCCTTTGCCGCCATCGTTGAGGTAGATGTCATCTGGGCCGTAATCACTGGCGCAATAAAGGTCGGGCCAGCCATCACGGTTGAAGTCCGCCACGCCTACCGCCATGGTCCAATGTGTTTCAGGCAGGCCGATTTTACGCACATCTTGTTTGGTAAAGTGTCCTCCACCATCGTTGCGATAGAATGCATTGAGTCCGCCGTTCTCGGCATTGTGCCAAGTCGAGTGCATGAAGTGGAACATGCGTCGATCACCCGGGAATGCCGGTGCCGGCAGGCGGAAAATGTTGAACTGGGTCGGCGCGGTGTAGTCTGGCAGGGTGGGGGACATGGCATTGCCGATGAACAGGTCTAACTTACCAGTATGCGAGAAGTCTGCCATGGTTGCGGCGATGCTGACGGTGTATTCATCAATTCCGCTTTGGGCGGTCACATCATGGAAGACGACTTCACCTCGGGCGTTCACGGTATTTTTCAGAAGGAACACCTTACCCCAGCCACTAGTCAGCAAGAGCGATTGTCGGCCGGAGTTATCAAAGTCTACGAATAAGGCGCAGGAGATGAGTCCGAACTTTTCGGGGTGCTGGCTGACCTGGGCGAGAGCAGGCAGGGGGATGCGTGTAAACTTCATTCCTCCTTCGTTGTGGTAAAGTGCGTTTCGGAACGAAGGTTCCATCAATGGATTAGTGACGAAGTAATCCTGCAAGCCATCGCCGTCGTAATCCCCTACGGCCACGGCGGAACCGACGGATAAGACCCACTTAGCGACATGGGCCACGCGTGGATCGACCTCCTTGAGGGTCTGCCCGAGACGCACTTCCTCTGGGGGCGCGACTTTCACGAGGGTGAAGCTAGGTGCAGGACCGATTACTCGGGCATGAAGGACGTTGGTGTAGACGAGCCAGCCGCTTACTCCAAGTATGGCGAGCACGGCAGTTGATTTAAGCCATATCGTGGGAGGGCGCAGCGCAACCCAACCTGCTTGTCGAATTTGGCGGAGGTGTCGCCATGCCCAACTCACCAAGGTGACGGTGAACAGGGCGATGAAAATTGTCGCGAGCGAGGAGTTGAGGTGGAGTAGGAAATCGAGGACCGCGATGGATGCTGCCCAGAGTACTTGCGCCCGTGGCGAAGCCGGCGAAGTCTTCGGGTCGGTGACCATGTAGAATGCGAAAAGGAAGAAGGCGGGGGAAATCAAGGTCCCTGTGATCAGGGTTTCCGGCGGCAGGTGCCAGCGCATGAACCATGCTCGGACCAGAGTGAGGAGGGTGAAGGAGAGCAGGAACGTGACGATGAGTGGGGTCCGTTGGATTTTGCCGACGAAACAGAACACCGCCGCCACGCCCAGGAAGGCGGCCGCCCACCAGGGATGGGCGCCCCATTGATAAGGCGGGGATGTTGCGAACTGGCCGCCGCCCAGCCATAAGGCGGACAAGACGCCGAAGAGCGCAGGATTGAAGACGTGGCGTCCTTGGAAGGTGAACACGTATTTCGAGGCGATGGCAAAGAAGACCGGCAGACCAAGTAGATAGTAGTCGTGCGGGTAGTTAATGAGGAGCGAGAGGCCGAGCCCAGTAATGTAGGCGCTGAGCGGGAAGATCCGCTCACCGCGGAGGAGCCAGGCTAAACTCAGATCCAGGGTCATGCTAACCGAGACGGTCAGTAGGATTTGCCACAAATCCCGATTGATGCCTAGGAGCATGCTGCCGATGACTGCGTAGGACGTCAGCAGACCAGCGAAGAGCCACCGTGGGTCGCGAAAAGAGGGCAGCTGGTAGGGTGAAGGCACGGGGTAGGGTTGGTGATCTGTTCAGGGTGGGGCCTGCGTGGCAAAAGTATAGCATTAAGCCCGAACGCGCGACCATTGATAATCTCGAATAGAGTATCGAAAATATCGATACTCATTAAATTTTTAATATAGTGACAATGGGCCAGCAGCGGATACGGCTGGGGGGATGAAATACTCTGCTCTGTTGGTCTTGATGGCATCCTTGTTGGCTGCCGACGCCAACGCTCAGGCGGCGACGTCATCGACGCCGGTCGCGGTCTTGGCGGCTTTACCGCCCGCGGAACGCCAGGCACATGAAGAACTCATTGCCCTGCGCATCGCCAGCCAAGCGGCCTTCAATAAGGTCGGCGCTTCGGGCAAGGTAGAGGACATGGAGGCTTTACTCAAGTTCGTGCACCCGGATTGCTTGTTGACGGCGATGAATGGCCAGAGTGCCCGCGGTAAGCAGGGCATCTTGGAATACTTCAACCGCCATATGATCAACAAGGACCACGCCATTGCCAAGGTGCAGCATGAGTTCGAAGCAGACCACCTCAGCATACTGCTTTCGCCAGATATCGCCATTAATCGCGGCACGGCCAAAGGGACCTACAACTTCACGGACGGTGCGGAGTTCATCGTGAATTGCCGCTGGACGGCGACCATGGCCCGGAAAGACGGTGCCTGGACGGTCATCGCATTCCAGTTCGGTCCCTCCATCTTTGATAACCCGGTGGTCGATGCCCTCAAGGGCTGGATTTACAAGGGCGTCGGCATCGCAGGGATTGCCGGCTTGTTAGCTGGCCTGCTGATCGGTCGCCGCAGCCGCCGTACAGACGCCGCCACCAAGGCCTAAGCGGGGCGTGAGCTCGCCAGCCGTAAAGATCGCCATTCCAGCGAGACTAAACCTGGCGCTGCTCGCCGGTGCGGTGCTGGGCAACGTCGGCCTGCTGTATCTGGCATCCCATCCGGCTAACGGGTGGGTGCTCGCTGGGGCGGTATTGGCGTTCTCGTTCATGAACAACACGATTTTCTCGCTGTTACATGAATCCGTCCACCAGATCTTCCACCCTAACCGGCGGGTGAACGAGTGGGGTGGCCGTATCGCCGCCGCCTTTTTCCCAACGGCGCTCACGTTTCAGCGTATCTTCCATCTACGGCATCACCGGAACAACCGGACCGAAGTCGAGCAGTTCGACTACCTCCGTCCGGAGGATAACAAGTTCCTGAAGCGTGCCCAGTGGTATGCCATCCTGACTGGCTTGTATTGGTTGGCCTCGCCGCTCGGCATGGTCATCTACCTTTTCTGGCCGGGGGCGTTTCGCCTGAAGTTTCTCCGCGACCAAGATTCCCGAATCGCCCAGCAGACCGGTGCGAACTCGATGTTCGCGGGGTTTGACGATGCGCCCGTCGGCAAGATCCGGCTGGAAATCCTCTTCACGATAGCCTTGCAGGTGTCAGTGGTGGTGCTGTTCGGAGTCACTTGGTGGGGCTGGCTGCTTTGCTATGCGGCCTTTGCAGTGAACTGGAGTTCGTTGCAGTATGCCGACCACGCCTGGTCCGAGCTGGATGTGCGGGAAGGGGCTTGGAACCTCCATGTCAATCCGGTGGTGCGCTGGATCTTTCTGAACTACCACCACCACAAGGCGCATCACCAGCATCCCGAGGTGCCTTGGAGTCAGCTCGGGAAGTATGTGGATCCAGAGGAGCATCGACCCTCTTTTCTCCGGATTTACCTGAGCATGTGGCGAGGCCCTCGGCCTTTGCCTAAATCCGACTGACCCGTCGGCCGCTTGACCGTGCCCGATGTTTCGCAGCGTGATTCCATGGCGATCGTGACCGCGGACACCCGCCCGATGGGAGGGTCTTTCCTCCGCACGCTGCGGCGGGAAGGCCTTTGCGTCCGAGAGTGTTTGCGCTTCGGCCTGCGGCATCCTCGATATCTACTAGTCTTCGGGGCGGTGTACGGCCAGGCATTGACGGATTGGCAGAGGTCGCGACCGGCGCGTATGGGTTATGCGTTCCTCCAGTTGTTCGACGACTATATGGACGGCGACCGTGCCTGTTCGGAGGATTTGGATAGTTTAGCGGAACGGATAAAAACCCATTGGCAGGCGGGTTTGTTGGCGGAGGCCGGGGTGCTGGATTGCCTGGGCGCCTCTTTCTATGAGTCGCTGCAACGTTTACCTGCGTCCGAAGCTGACGTTGCGACGGCAGATGTGACGGAACTATTGGCGGCGATGCATGACGACGCAAAGAGACGGATGCAGCGTTTACGGCTCTCCGAACTGGCGTTGCAGGTGCATATGTTCAGGACTTTTCATGCCTCGCTTAACCTCTTGTTGCGTTGTGCGGGATGCCGGACCACCGCGAACGAGGTGCCCGCGGTAGTGGCGGCCCTATCTTGGTGCTCCGTCGTACGCGACTTCACAGAAGATGTCGGCAAGGGCTTGATCAACATACCCGCGGAATCGATTCCGCCTGAGGTCGTGGACGCCGAAATATTAGCGCATCCCCGGGTCCAGGCTTGGTTGTTGGCGGAACGGAGACGCGGGGGTGCACTGATTGAGCAGAGTGAAGTCCAAATCAAAGCCGTGGCCGCGCATGATCCGCCGGCGGCGAGGCTTCTCGCCGTCTTTACGCGTTCTATGCGGAAGTATCAGTGAGCGGATTACCCCGTGTTCTGCCCCCTCTTCCGGACTGCGTTCGGAGAAATAACCTGACCCCGTGATCGGGGCTAAGTCAGGAACTTACTTCGCAGCTGCATTCTTAATCACCGCATCCAACTCCTTGTTCAATTCAGGGCCGAGTAGGGCGCCCACTGATTTGCCCTGCTTGCCGGCTATGAGCGAGAGCTGCTGGAACTGCTGCATAGAAAGTGACACCGAAATATTGACGGTGGTGACGCTGCGCAGCGTCGCCCAAGCCTCCCGAGCCTTCTGCATTTGGCTGTCATCTAGGCCAAAGGCCTTCAGGACACCAGCGGCCATCATTTCGTCGCCGACGGGGTTCATGTGTACGCCATCCATCGTCAAGAGCCAGCCAGGCTTAGCACCGGTGGCGGCGGCGCGAGCGGCGACTGCTTGCTGCATATCGGCGTTAAGGTCGGCCAGTAGGAGGTGGCGCTCCTTGGCGGCGGCCCGGAGGAAATCGTTATAGACCACGAGCTTCGTATTGTTGTCGCCCGGGGTCTCGCCGATCATCGTGGAAGTGAGGATCATCACTTTCACGCCCGCCTGCTGGCACTTGTCCAGGATGGCGTTGATATTGGATTTATAGGCTTCGAGCGGCACGCCGTTCGCGCCGTGCCAGACATCGTTCACGCCGCAGGAAAGCGTCATCCACTGTGCCTTCTTGCTGAGCACATCGGTTTCTAGTCGGGCCAGCATCTGGTTGGATTTATGACCGCTTACGCCGGCGGGGACCACCCCGGCCTTCACCCCGTTGGCTTCCAGCCCGAGCATGACTAGACGGACATAGCCGCCGGGGTTGCCGAAGCCACCCTGGGTAATGGAGTCACCCATGAAGGCGACGCGTTCACCGCTTTTGACCGGAATCTCGGCCGCCCGTGACAGGCTGGCGGTGCAGGCTAGGGCCAAGGAGCAGAGGAGGGCGCTGAAACGAGCGGTACGGACTAGGGTCGAATGAGTCATGGGATGGCAGGGTGGGTTTATCCAAACTCACGCCTGCTTGGCCCGAGGCAAGAAAGTTTAATCAAAAAACCGACCGCTCCCTTACTTCACTCGATAGCGTGCATCAGGATTATCGATGCACGGGGATATCCGATGAATGTTATAGTCAGATACTATGAATACATTCTCCCGCGCTTTTTCCTTTGATGGCCGTATTGGTATCGGTGAGTACTGGGTATCCTTATTGATCAGTGTGGCTTTGCGGATCGCCCTCCCATATTTACACGTCCTGATACAATTGCCATTGATGATTGCCCTCATCTGGTTTGTTTCGGCCTCGGGCACGAAGCGCTGTCATGATCGAGGTAATCCCGGTCTCTATATGCTGATTCCGTTCTATCAGCTGGTGATGGCCTTTGGTGCAGGTGATACTGGCTCCAATGGATTTGGACTTAAGTCCCCCGTGGTAAGTCAGAAGAAGGCTTAATTCGGTGGGGGCCATCCAAGGGGTCATGCCGTACCCTGAAGCAGGCGTAACTAGATTCGCTCATTTAGGGCGTTTTTAGTTACACCCTAAACCAGGGTACGGCCTGACCCCATGTCTGCTCCCTTGCGATGGGTTGTTGCCACCGCCCCGCATTGCTCTGCATTATAATTACACAATGAGCTCACCCCTCCATGTTAAAATCTCCCGGGAGGGAAAAGAGATCGGAACTTATGACTTAGCTGAGGTCGTTCGTCTCTTGAGGGCGGGCACGCTCAAGCCAACGGACATCTATTGGCACGAGGGGATGGTTGGCTGGGAGCTCTTGTCTAAGCTCGATGCCTCCGAGGGGCTGAGGTTACCAGCAGAGCCCGAGGTGAAGCGTCAAAGTAACAACATATTCTTTGGCTGCGGAGGCTGCGGGTTATTTACATTCCTGCTTTTTGCGTTTTTTTCAGTAAGCCTTTACGAAGGAAGACCGCGTGTACTAAATGCAGGAGATCCGTCGGTTTTTTTGTCACAGTGTTGTGGGGCTATTTCTCGCCTCGGCCTGGGCATTGTCATCATTAACGTGTGCATTGTCATCTTCAGAAAGAAGTGGGGTAAGGCCTAACCCTTGGGCGATAATCCTTCCGGCTTAGGTTTGCCGGCAGAGCTCCCGGGCGGGCTGCTACCGTCACTCACTGTCAGATGTGAAAGGGGTGGGCCCACCGGGATTTGAACCCAGAACCAAGGAATTATGAGGCCCTTGGCGGTCTAACGTTTAAAGGGGTATTATGACTTATGGACCTCAATAGGACCTTAATCTTGCTCGCAACGTGTCGCAAGGAGTGGAAGATGATGGCAAGAGACTATGCCGAAACTCGCAAAAATCCAAAGCATACAGAAGATAACAACCCCGGAGGGTGGGGCTTACTTCCGAGTCCGCTTTCCTGCCGGCACCACAAGCCACCGGTTCCAGGATGGCACAGTTAGCCGGAGGACTGTTTATAAGGTCCGTAAGTTTACGAACGAGCGAACAGCTCGAGACTTCGCCACCGATCTGAGGAGGGAGCACCGGGAGGCAGGGGAGGAGTCTCACCTTATCTCCGAGGGGGCCAAGCGAGCTCTTGTCCTTATGGTGCCCAAGGTTCGCAAGCGGGGTGAGTCCTTGGAGTCCTTGCTTACGGACTTGTCCGGAGCCCTTGATGCCCTGGAGTCCTTGCGGGACCCGAACACCGGCAAGGCCCCTCGGCTCCTCGATGCCGTCCAGGAATACGCAAAGCTGATAAAGCCCACCCTCGGGACGGAAGTCATAAGGGATGAGGTGGAGCTCTATCTTGAGGAGACAGAGAAGCGAGCGAGCACCGGGAACATCCAGGAGGACTCAGCTCGGGGCTATCGGGTGAGGATGAATCCTTTTCTTAACTCTAAGCTTTCGCTTCAGCCACTCGGCTTCTTTTCAACTGATGCCGGCACCAAGTCTCTTTTGAAATGGCTTGATGGACAACCAGGAGGCCCGACCAATTATAATAATTACCGGAGACACCTCTCCATCTTCTTTGGGTGGGCCGTCAAGAAAGGTAAGCTCCAGCGGAATCCTTGTGCTCAGATCGAGGAGCGACGAAAGAAGCGGAGCGAGGAACAGGAATCGGAGATAATCACCCCAGAGGAGTTTCGTTCCCTCTTGCTTGTGGCCCAAGGTTCGCTTGCCGGAGTCTCCGAGGATGAGCGATGGAGTCCGGGCCTTCTTGCCGGTGTCGCTCTCCAGGGCTTTTGCGGAATCCGAGCTAAGGAGATGACCCGGCTCGAGTGGAAGGCCGTAAACTTTGAGGAGGGACAAGTGCTCGTCTCCAAGGGGCAGGGCAAGACCCGCAAGGGCAGGGTGATTCCCCTTCCTCAATCGTGCCTCCTCTGGCTTAAGGACTTTGCCGGCAAGACCGGGCCGGTGGTCCCGAACGAGTATCAGAAGAAGGTTAGCGGACTCCGGTCCATTATGCGGGACCCTTCGCAGATCACCCGGACGGCTTCCGGATTCGTGCCCTCCGAGATGCCCGACAACTGTCTCCGGCACAGCTTCGCAACCTATCACCTGGCCCTCCACAAGAGCGAGGCACTCACCTCCCGGCTTATGGGCAATAGCCCTGGGGTGCTCCGGGATAATTACGAGGCACTCGTGCTCCGGGCCCCTCGGCTCGCTCCGGAGTGGTTCAAGGTGAAGCCCTAACTTCTAAGCACTATGCCTAAAGAACACAGATTAAAGCCGTTAATGGCATTGGGTTTTCTCGAATTCAATGTGCTCTCTGATTTACTGCATAATCACAGCTACGTCTCAATATATTGCATAGAGTATGGATTGAGAAATATAGCCCACCGGATTCCTGTAAGAAGTGGGGGGCACTCCATTCAATGGTTCGAGCTTAAGCCCCTAATCACCGCTATTGCTGAGGCAGATTGGGCAGAAGAAATAAGGACGTGGGAGGAGATGCAGGATCCGGATTTCTTTCTCGGGAGGGGCAATCAAAAGGCAATCCTTGCTCAAGGTGCATTCGGGTATTCTGCCCCATTGGGATTGCCTGAGCGTAAGCAGATGGAATCCAGATCAGCCATTTTGAAACACCTTCTTGATGGGGTCAGCACCGGAAGTCTTAAATTTAAGTCAGCCCTCAAGAATTCATCCTGCCTTAGTCCCTTAGAGCGTAGGGCTCTGCGTGGCGGGCTTTATTCGTTAATCAAAAAAATGCGGACTACTGATAGTGAGTATTTTAAAGAATCAGATTGGGCCAATGAGAACGACGAGAAAGAGAAAGATGCACGTCCTTATAAATATGACCGCAACTTTTCAGAGTTATATTCTCTACACGACCACGTGCTGAGTTTGATTTTGAAGCATAAGAATCACAGCCTTAATTGGTTCAGATATGGTGACGGGCAAGCGGTGTCACTTGATAGAATCAACGTTGGGGAGGAAATGATTAACGAACTTTACTTATTCCACCCTTTTTTCAGCCGTGAAAAGGAGCGGCTTAGCCTTATTCGACAGGAAGCTTGGGCCAAAGGTTAATTTAAACACTTACATTATGCCCAACAAGAAACAGTCCGCAAGGCCGGCAGAGTCCGGGTGGCTAATGGCAACGGCACTCCTTAGTTTGCCGGCTCTCCGGATCGGCATTAAACGCTTTGGACTAACCCTCTCAGAGCTCGAGGAGCTTTGCCGATACGAGGCCGAGTTTGAGATGGAGAGCCAAGGCCATAAAGGGACTTTGCCTTGGAGGAGCGATGTAGTCCTTTCTGCGGGAATAAGCAAAGGGCCGGGAGAAGATGAGAACGAGTGGCACCGGCTCGAGGAGCTTTGCCAGGGGTTTCTTGCCGAGATGGAGAGCGAGGACAAACGCAGGGCCAGCAAGGGCAAGGACGGCTCCTTGAATCCACGTAGGCCATTCTACTCCTGGATTCTGCCCACGGAAAGTCTCTTGGTCATTCTCGGCAGATCGGAGAGCGAATACCGGTGGAAGCTTGCCAAGGAGCTAAGGTCCAGGTCCGCAATCCTTGGCTCGGCTTTGTCGGCAAGGAGCAAGAAGCAGGGAGTTAAAACACCGGGTCAGCTCGGGCCAATCATTGAGCTCTCAAGAGGAATCAATAGAAAGAAGCGAGCCGAGGTCCTGCGGGAGATTGCACAAAGGCAGGAGGAGATTGAGGCCCACAAGTGGCGAATCGCAGGGCTTAAAAAGAGTCTCAAGAACCTACCGGAAAAATTGGGGTAAGTTTCGCTCCAGCTTTCTCCCATTCTGTCCCGATGACTTTGGCAAGGAGGTGAATTGGGTTGCTGGGGTATGCAAAACCCAGACGAAAACAAAGCCGAGGAGGGCCGGCCCGAGCCCCTCATCACCCGCAGAGAGCTCGCCAAGCTCTGCAAGGTGTCCACCCGGACCGTGGATAGTTGGGTGGCGAGCAAGCGGATTCCGGTGCTCCGGGGGCCCGGTGAGCGATGCGTGCGCTTCTCCTGGAGCGAGGTGGTCAAGTCCCTCCGATCTGCCGAGGAGGGCTCTTGCAAATGAACCTCAAGGAGAAGCTCCAGATTGCAGAGCAACGGCTCCCCTTGCCGGCCTTGGCTCAGTCACTCGGCCTCGTCATTTCCGAAAGGCCCGGGCCCAAGTGCTCGTCACCTTTCCGGCAGGATAACAACCCCTCGTGGGCTTGGACTTACGCACAAGATGGCAGGGCTCGGTGGAAGGATTGGACCACCGGAGAAGGAGGGGATTGTGCCGGCTTTCTCGCCAAGGCCCGGGGCCTAAGCAATCGGGAGGCCGTGAAGCGTTATCTCGAGCTTGCAGGTGTCTCTGATACGGAATCCGGACCTCTCCCGGCCTTAAAGCCAATCGAGCCCAGGCCAATCCTGCCGGCAAAGGCCGAGCCCAAGGAGAAGCCCAAGCTTCCGGAGGACCTCCACAAAGGAACGGAAGATGAGATTGCAGAGCTCCTTGAGCTCCGGGATTGGGACGTGTCGGTGGAGCACTTGGACGAGGCGAGCTCTCTCGGCTTCCTCCGCTTTGGGACGTGGCAGGGTAAGCGTGCGTGGTTCCTTGTGGACCCTGCCGGCAGATTCTTTGAGGCCCGGAGGATGGATGGGCAGAAGTGGGACCACGGAGGCAAGAGCGACAGCAGGGGGAGCAAGTCCTTACTCGGTGCCGAGCTCGTCAAATCTGGTTCCGTTGCCTTGCTCTTGGAAGGAGCACCGGACTTCCTGGCTTGCTCAATCTACAAGAGCTTAAGCCGAAAGATGGGGCCTTGCTTTGCCGACGATGCGGTGCCGGTGGCTTTCTTCGGTTCGTCACTTCGCTTCAGTCCGGAGGAGCTTGAAAGGTTCAAGGGTGTTCGGGTGATTGTCCTTCCTCACCTGGACCTTGCCGGCAGGAACGCTCGGGACATCTGGAAGGCCCAGCTACGCAAGGCCGGTGCATCTGTCGGGGACGTTTGCTTGCAGAGGTTTGTCTCTCCTGGGGGCAAGGACCTATCGGACACTTTCTTTCCCTACTTTAACGAGGGCTTGCCCTGGACGATTGAAGCCAGGGCCGAACAGCTGAGGAGCGAAAGCAAGTGAGCACCGAGCCGGAACAGATCGGGCCCGAGCAGAGAGCAGAGAAGCTCCGCAAGGCCGGAGAGGAGACGGCCTGGGATGACTTCATTAGGTGGCACAAGGAGATTGGACAGAGCTTCATTCAAGCGGACGAGGAGCCGAGGCCGGTGGAGTGGATGGTGGATGGCTTCATTACGTTTGATGGCATCACTCTCTTTTCCGCTAAGTCTAAACTCGGAAAGAGCTTTGTAACTTATGACTTGGCGATTGCCGGAGCCACCGGCACCGGTTCGATTAAGACTCCGGACGGACGATGGCTTTTCGACTTCAAGGGCAAGGCCGTTAAGACCTTTTACTTAGATACGGAGAACAGTCGCTCTAACGTCATTAGACGGCTCGAGTCTCTTGCGAATGAGAAGGGAGCCGGCTCCCGCAAGGACTTGCTCTCCTCCGGTCAGCTCGTGGTCAATTGCCTCGAGGTCCAGAACGCTCCTCCTTTCCTCGATCCGAAAAGGGAGACGATTGAGGATGACGTGAGGAAGGCCCGGGAGTGGGGTGAGGTCCTCGGGCGTGCCGGCTTCCGCTTCATTATCTTGGACGTGCTGAGCCATTGTTATCCCGATGATAAGCAAGGCCGGGACGAGAATGACCGGGGCTTTATTGCCGACTTTTTTAAGGTGGCTAACGCAATCCGGGCCGGAGCAAACGCTTGCCTCCTCCTCGTTCACCACCACCGGAAGGGGCCCTCTGACCAGGGGAATGAATCGGCCTCGGGAAGTGGACAGCTTCTCCGGACTCCGACCACTCTAATCTCCATTAGCAAGCTCCCGGAGAGCAGGAACCCCGAGGGAGACTTGCACGAGATACTGATTGAGGGCCGAGAGACGAAAGGCGCACGAAAGATTCTCAAGGCCCGAGGAACAGCGGACGGAGTTTGCCGAGCGTTTGACCAGGTGGAGGAGCCGGTGAAGGAGAAGAAGCCACTTGGCCGGCAGAGCGGGGGCAAGAGGAGGATTGCGGAGGCGATACTCGATGCCGTCTTGTTCAAGGAGCCGGGGCTCGTAAGTCGGCCGACCCGGTTCTCGGAGTGGCTCCAGCTCGTCTCGAGGGTGAACCAGGCCGAGGAGGAGTGGCAGAAGTCTCCGGACACCTTGAGGGCTTATCTCACCGAGGAGCTCGTCTCTGCCGGCAGGGTGAAGGTGGTAAGCAAGGCCCAAGGACTCTACCAGGTGGTCCGCTGAGAGTCTCAGCTCGTGAGGCGCAAGGAAGCAGAGCAGGGTGGGGGATAGGAGGGGAGGAACGTTAGTTCCCCCTCCATTCCCTTATCTTGCTCCCTTGGGGTGGAATTAACTCTTTCTCTTTAGGGGGAGATTTAATTACCCCCTTGGCTCCGTTGCGTCTCCTTGCGATGGGGTGTTGCCACCGGCCCTTGTCGCTCTGCATTGTAATTCCACTATGAGCTCACCCCTTCTCGTCAAAATCTCCCGGGACGGAAAAGAGATCGGGACCTATGAGGCAAAGGAGGCCGTCCGGCTTCTCGTCTATGGCACCCTCAAGGAGACGGACTTCTATTGGCACGAGGGGATGACTGAATGGGCTCCCTTACTTAAGCTCCAGGCCTCGGAATCTCGGAGGGAATTAGCAGAGAGGGCCCTTCAGCAGAAGCAGGAGGAGGCGATTAAGGCCGAACAGCTTGCGCAGGAGAAGGACAAGGCCAAGGAGGAGGAGAATCGGGCCGTTGCGGAGGCGGTCCGGGTTAGGTTAAAGAACGAGAGGGCCACTTGGTTCCGGTGCCATTGTTGCCGAGAGTCCTTCCCTAAGCCGATGGGCGGGCCCGAGGGAGACTCGGATGGAGTCCAGGTCTTGGGCGTTATCATTCTCCTCGTGGCGATAATCGCAGGCCTAGCTACCGGCCTTGGCATAGTCGGGGCTTTGCTATTCGGAATGGCGGGCCTTGCGATGTATTGGGGGCCAGAGATTAGAAGCCGGCTTCCGTCGCTCTGCCCTAATTGCAGATCCACTAACTTCTCCAGGCCCGAAAAGACGGACGAACAGAAATGAGCTCACCTCTCCAGGTTAGAATTGCCCGGGCCGGCAAGGAGGTCGGGACTTATGAATTAGCTGAGGTCCTTCGTCTCTTGGGGGCGGGCACGCTCAAGCCAACAGATCTCTATTGGCACGAGGGTATGATTGGCTGGGAACTCTTGTCTAAGCTTGATACCTCCGAGGGGCTGAAGTTGCCAGTAGAGCCCGAGGTGAAGCCTCAAACTAGTAACAAACTCTTTGGCTGCGGAGGCTGCGGATTATTAATATTCCTGTTTTTTGGTATTTATTCAGTATTCATTTACATTAACAGAAGCTCAGGGCCAGGGGATTTTTCGGAGCTTGGGGCATCCTGTTGTTGTGCTATTTCTCTCCTTGGGCTGTGTATTTTCATCTTCAAAAAGAAGTGAGGTGCGGCCTTACCTCTGGGAGATAATCCACCCGGCTTAGGCTTGCCGGCAGTGCTCCAGGGCGAACGCTCTCGGCCTTATGGCACAAGTCCGGCAAGAGGAATCAGATCGGCTCGAGCTCCTGGAGGCTCGTCTCGGAAGCGGGAAGGTGTATCTCGTGCCTCGTGCTCTCCTGGAGAATCTCGTGCAAGCTCTGCCGGTATCGGCTCCTCAGCTGATAGTCTCAGCGAGCCCAAGCGGAGGCCCATTAGACCCCTCTGGCTTGCCTTCAGAGGCGGGGGACGGGCTAAGACTGATAGCCTGCATCAGGATTAACGATGCTCGCTCGCACGGGAACCGTGTTATAGTTGTCTATTATGAAACCGCGTACCCCGGGCTTTTGGCTGATCGTCGCAACCGTCGGCCTTCTGGCCCTGCTGCCGATGCAGGCCTTAGCTGGGATGACCCCGAAGGAGGTGAAGGTGTTTGAGGGCTATAAGGCAAAGGCGGAGACGGGGGATCGGGTGGCCCAATACAACCTGGGGCTTTGCTACGCCGACGGCGATGGCGTGGCGAAGGACCAAGTGCAAGTGGTGGCGTGGTTTCGCAAGGCTGCCGCCCAGGGGTATGCCGAGGCCCAATTCACCCTGGGGCTTTGCTACGCCAACGGCGAAGGCGTGGCGAAGGACCAAGTGCAAGCGGTGTCGTGGTATCGCAAGGCTGCGGAGCAGGGGCTTGCCTACGCCCAATTCTTCCTGTCGAATTGCTACGCCAACGGCGAAGGCGTGGCGAAGGACCAAGTGCAAGCTATGTCGTGGTATCGCAAGGCCGCGGAGCAGGGGCTTGCCAACGCCAAATACAACCTGCATCACGGCTACTACATCGGCGAAGGCGTGGCGCAGGACTTCGTGCAAAAGGTGTCGTTGTATCGCGAGGCCGCGGAGCAGGGGTATGCCGTGGCCCAATTCATCCTGGGGAATTGCTACGCCACCGGCGAAGGCGTGGCGAAGGACCAAGTGCAAGCGGTGGCGTGGTATCGCAAGGCCGCGGAGCAGGGGAATGCCTACGCCCAATTCAACTTGGGGAATTGCTACGCCATCGAAGCCGACCCGACGCTCGACGTCGACGGCGTGGCGAAGGACCAAGTGCAAGCGGTGGCGTGGTTTCGCAAGGCTGCGGAGCAGGGGCTTGCCAACGCCCAATACATCCTGGGGAATTGCTACGCCAACGGCGAAGGCGTGGCGAAGGACCAAGTGCAAGCGATGTCGTGGCATCGCAAGGCCGCGGAGCAGGGGCTTGCCAACGCCCAATACAACCTGCATCACGGCTACGAAATCGGCCTGAATGGCGTGGCGCAGGACTTCGTGCAAAAGGTGTCGTTGTATCGCGAGGCCGCGGAGCAGGGGAATGCCTACGCCCAATTCATCCTGGGGAATTGCTACGCCAACGGCGAAGGCGTGGCGATGGACCAAGTGCAAGCGGTGTCGTGGTATCGCAAGGCCGCGGAGCAGGGGAATGCCTACGCCCAATTCATCCTGGGGAATTGCTACGCCAACGGCAAAGGCGTGGCGAAGGACCAAGTGCAAGCTATGTCGTGGTATCGCAAGGCCGCGGAGCAGGGGCTTGCCTACGCCCAATTCAAACTGGGGAATTGCTACGCCGACGGCAAAGGCGTGGCGAGGGACCAGGTTGAGGCCTATGCTTACTACAACCTCGCTGGCATCAACTACAAGCTCGCTGGCTTCACGCATTATGATGCCCTGAAGAACCTCGCTATCTTGGAAAAGGGAATGTCGCCCGATGTTCGGTTGCGTGCTCAACAACGCACGAAGGAGCTACAGAAAGAGATCGAGGCGAAGATTACGGCGAAGCAGGCCGAAGCTTTAAAGCAGGCGGGCAAGTGAGTCGGCTGGGGCTGGCCCATTAGACCCCTCTGGCTTGCCCTCAGAGGCGGGGCGGGCTAAGACTGATAGCCTGCATCAGGATTAACGATGCTCGCTCGCACGGGAACCGTGTTATAGTTGTCTATTATGAAACCGCGTACCCCGGGCTTTTGGTTGATCGTTGCAACCGTCGGCCTTCTGGCCCTGCTGCCGATGCAGGCCTTAGCTGGGATGACCCCGGGGGAGGTGAAGGTGTTTGAGGGCTATAAGGCAAAGGCGGAGACGGGGGATCGGGTGGCCCAATTCATCCTGGGGAATTGCTACGCCTACGGACTTGGCGTGGCGAAGGACCAAGTGCAAGCGGTGTCGTGGTATCGCAAGGCCGCTGAGCAGGGGGATGCCGCCGCCCAATTCTTCCTGGGGAATTGCTACGCCTTCGGCGAAGGCGTGGCGAAGGACGAGATCGAGGCTTATGCTTATTATAACCTCGCCGGGATGACTTACAAAGATGCCCGCAAGAATCTTGCTATCCTCGAAAAGAAGATATCGCGAGACGGGATCGCTTCTGGTCAACAGCGCACGAAGCAGTTGCAGAAAGAGATCGAGGCGAAGCGGGCGGGCAAGTGAGGCGGTTCTGCGGGGCGCGTTAGACCCCTCTGGCTTGCCCTCAGAGGCGGGGGTTGGGGGTAGTATGCTCAACCCCTTGCAACTGCGAAATGACCACGCATTTCAGGACCGTGGTGTCGAGCCACGCTCAAGGCCCGGGTGCCCTAAAAGATTCCTTTCTGCAAAAGGGCTTAAAGTAGGGACCTTAATAGGACCTAAATCCCGCAAGAAGGGTGCCGAAAGGTGCTCGGAATCCTTAGGAAACTCGCAGATCGGAGCAAAAGAGGACTTTGGCCCCTATTGACAGGGGTTTCATTGTCCGTAAGTCCTTTACTATCAGAGCTGAAAGGGGTGGGCCCACCGGGATTTGAACCCAGAACCAAGGAATTATGAGTTCCGTGCTCTAACCGTTGAGCTATAGGCCCGTGCGATGGAATTAAGCCAAAATCGGCCTCGAGGGAAGGATGAACGATTACCTGGCGAGGCACAGAGTCGGCTTGTTCGTGAAGGCGGGCAGGGGATACGGCTTGAAAGGGCTGAACAATTGGAGAACTTCACAGTCATACCCCTATGCGATCCGCTGTCTTTCTGTCTGCGCTCACCTTCGTGGCTGCCTATGCGGCTGACGAAAAGGCCTACGAGCCCGACTTCACCCCGCAGCCGCCCGTCAAGGCGCTGTCCCCGGAAGATGAGCTCAAGACCATCGAGCTGCCCGAAGGTTATCGTCTCGAGCTCGTACTCAGCGAGCGCGACGGGCTCCGCGAACCGGCCAACCTGACCTTCGATGGCAACGGTCGTATGTACATCGCCCAGCTGCGTACCTACATGCAGGACATCGACGGCAAGAATGAGCACGACCCCATCGGCGTCGTCTCGCGTCACGAGAGCACGAAGGGCGATGGCAAGTTCGATAAGCATGTCCTCTTCCGCGACAAGATGGTCCTCCCGCGCATGGTGCTACCGCTTGACGACCGGGTGCTCATCAATGAGACCGACACCCTCGATATCTTTGTCTACCGCGACACCAACGGCGACGGCATCGCCGACACCAAGGAGCCTTGGTTCGTGGGCGGCCCCAAGGGCGGCAACCTCGAGCACCAGCAGAGCGGTCTGATCTGGACGATGGATAACTGGATCTACCAGACCTATAACGCCTACCGTCTGCGCTGGAACGGCGCCAAGGATCCCCTCAAGGAAGGCACCCCGAGCGGTGGCGGCCAGTGGGGACTGGCGCAGGATGACCAAGGCAAAATCTGGTGGTCCAATGCCGGCGGCGAGAAGGGCCTCTGGCATTTCCAGACCCCGATCCTCTACGGAGCTTACGACATCAAGACTCAGTTCCCCGAGGACTTCATGCAGGTCTGGCCCAAAATCGGCCTCGCCGACCACCAGGGCGGCGCCGGACGTACGCGTCTCGACAAGACCCTGAATCATTTCACCGCCGCGTGCGGCCAGGAAGTCGTCCGGGGCGACCGCTTACCGGCCGACCTACGTGGCGACGTCCTTATCTCCGAGCCGGTCGGCCGACTTATCCGTCGCGCCAAGGTCTCCGTCGTCGACGGCATCACCCATATCCGCAATCCGTACGAGAAGTCTGAGTTCATCCGCTCCAGCGATCCGAACTTCCGCATCGTCAACATGGTGAACGGCCCAGATGGCTGCCTCTACCTCGTGGACATGTATCGCGGCATCATTCAGGAAGGTAACTGGGTCAAGGAAGGCAGTTACCTGCGCAAGGTCGTGCAGCAGTATGGTCTCGATAAGGTCTACGGCTACGGCCGTGTCTGGCGCCTCGTGCATAAGGACTTCAAGCCCGGCCCTCAGCCGCGCATGCTTGAGGAGACTCCGGCCCAGCTGGTCGCGCATCTCTCGCATCCGAATGGCTGGTGGCGCGATACCGCGCAGAAGCTCCTCGTGCTCAAGGGAGATAAGTCGGTCGTCCCTGCGCTCACCGAGCTCGCCCTCGGCGGTAAGGAATCCCTCGGACGCATCCATGCTCTCTGGACGCTCGAAGGCCTCGGTGCCCTCGATGCCAAGGTAGTCCGTGCCTTCCTCGCCGACAAGCATCCTGACCTCCGACGTCAGGCCCTGCGCGCCGGCGAATCCCTCGTCCGGGCCGGCGACAAGTCTCTCATCGAAGATTTCGCCAAGCTCGGCGCCGACCAGGATCCCAACGTCACCCTCCAGACCATCATGACCGCCAAGATCCTCGGCTCGAACGACGTCAAGGCTTGGCCTGACTTCGCCAAGTTCCAGCAGAAGACCTTGCTTGCTTCTACCTCCAAGGGCGTGCGCGAACTCGGTGCAATCATTCTGACCGGTACCGATCAGGTTGGCGGACGTGATTACACCGGCGAAGAGAACAAGCTGCTCGTCAAGGGTCAGGCCATCTATCGTGAGCTCTGCTTCGCTTGCCACGGTTATGATGGTAAAGGTATGGCTGTCGACGGCCCTAAACCCGGCATGACCATCGCACCGCCTCTCGGAAACGCCGTGACTATTAAGGGCCATCGCGATGGTATCGTGCGCGTGCTGCTCGCCGGCATGTCCGGTCCCATCGGCGGCAAGACCTATGACGCCCAGATGGTGCCCATGGCCATGAATGACGACGAGTGGATTGCCGCCGTCACGTCCTATGTCCGCAATTCCTTTGGGAATAAGGGGGCGCTCATTTTCCCCCAGGACGTCGCCCGCATCCGTGAAGAGCTGAAGGGCGTCACTGTTCCGTGGACGCAGGAGACTCTGCAGGCCTCGTTGCCTCCGATCGTCAAGGCCGCCAAGGATTGGAAGGTCTCGGCCAGCGATGCTGCGGAGACCGCCCAGAATGGTTGCGACGCCGACGGCAAGACCCGCTGGGAAACCAAGGTCGAGCAGAAGAAGGGCATGTGGTATCAGGTCGAACTCCCGGCAGCGCAGGCGATTGCCGGAGTACGCATGGATTCCTCCGGTCGTCCGAGTGCCTTCCCCAAGAACTTCAAGGTCGAAGGTTCCGTCGACGGTAAGAAGTGGTTCCCGCTCGGCACTAACCACGGCCTCTACTCGCTCTCCGAAGCCTATTTCGGCGCCAAGCCGACTAAGTTCGTGAAGGTCACCCTAACCGACGCCACCAAGGGCCAGCCTTGGGCGATTCAAGAACTGCAGCTCGTCGCGCAGAAGTAATTTCGATCTATTCCCCGTTCGACAGGGCGACTTCGGTCGCCCTGTCTTATTTATCGTCCATGACTCCCGGCCAACGTGCACAGTTCAAGCAGGCTGTTTTTCGGTTTGCGCCTTTGCCGGCAGATTGGCCGGCGGACTTCGCGATCATCACGGCTTATGATCCGGACGGACTGCCGGCTACGCCTGAAGCGAACATTGCGGCCGACGCCGCCTTGGAGGCCGACCTCCGGGCGGCCGGGTATCGCTTGCATCGGATTACGGGCGGTTCGGCGGACGGAGTGCACCTCGAGCCCGGCTGGGGCGTACCCATCGGCTTACCCGGGGCGGTCGAGTTCGGGCGGCGCTATCGCCAGTTGGCGGTCTTCGCCGTCAGGGCAGGGCGGTTGGCGTTGGTGGATTGCGAGGACGGCTCGGCCGAGGACCTGGGGCGGGACTTCCGGGCCGTCTGACCATTTTCGGATTGGAACACCCGGGGATTTAGGGACTCTAACCCGTAACCCCTTATACCCATGAAGAGCCTAATGTCCCTCCTCGCCGTCCTGGCCGCCGTCGTCGGCGTCCGCGCCGCCGATGCCCCCGGTCTGGTCAACGGTAACCCGCCCGATATGCGCACACTGAAGAGCGGCGATATCGCCCCTGATTTCGAGCTGCTCGGCACCGACGGCAAGAAGCACAAGCTCGCCGAGTACACCGGCGGCGAAGCGCTCGTCGTGCTCTTCACCTCCAACCACTGCCCGACCTCCCACAGCATCGAGCGCCGCCTCCAGAAGTTCTACGAAGAATACAAGGGCAAGGGCGTGAAGCTCCTCGCGATCAACCCGAATCACCCAGACGGTCTCAGTAAGGATGAGCTCGGTTACGGCGAATTCGGCGACTCTTACGCCGAGATGAAGCCCTACGCCGAAAAGAATAAGTGGACCTTCGACTACCTTTACGACGGCGACACCCAGGCTATCGCCCGCGCGTACGGCTGCCTCGCGACCCCGCACGTCTTCGTCTTCGATAAGAACCTCAAGCTCCGCTATCAGGGCCGCTTCGACGACTCCCGCTTCTATGACGACAGCACCGTCAAGTCCAAGGATTGCCAGAACGCCGTGGACGCCATCCTTGCCGGCAAGAAGGTTGAGCTCGAGCTCACCAAGCCCATGGGCTGCTCGACCAAGTGGCGCGAAAAGAAGGCTGGCCATGACGCCAAGCACGAGGCCTGGGCCAAGACCCCAGTCGCCGTCGAGTTAATCGACAAGGCCGGCATCGCCAACCTTCGCGCCAATAAGTCTAACAAGTACCGCATGATCAATGTCTGGGCCACCTGGTGCGCACCTTGCGTCAAGGAATTCCCCGACCTCGTCGAGATCTCTCGTAAGTTCGACATGCGCGACTTCGAACTCGTGACCATCAGCCTCGATAAGCCCGAGGATAAGACTAAGGCCGAGGCGTTCCTCTTCAAGCAGGCCGCTGGACTCAGCAAGAAGGTTGAGAATACTCTCAAGAAGGAAGGTCGCACCACCAATAGCTATCTCTTCGCTGGCAGCGGTGATGACCTCGCGGCCGTCCTCGATAAGGACATGCCGGGCCCCATCCCGCACACCATTGTCGTGGCCCCCGGTGGCGAGATTGTCTATCGCCACACTGGTGTCATCGACCGCGCCGCGGCCGAGAACGCCATCCTCGATAAGATGAACCGCTTCTACTCTCCGGCCGCGGCGAAGAAGTAATTCCACTCCGTCAGACGACCCTCACGAGGCCGGGCTAGTCCCGGCCTCGTCCGTTCTTCCCTTCCCCCGGTGTTGCATTAGAAACTCTCTATGACCCCGCTCCCGCTCATCCTTTCCCTGTGCCTGCAGGCAGGCGTTGTCCTTGGGGTGTGCACCCTGGCGGGCAAACTGGCGACCAAGCTGGGTCAGCCCTCGGTGGTGGGCATGATGATTGTTGGAGTGTTGCTGGGCCCTTCGATGTTCGGGGTGATCTGGCCCGTTGGTCAATCGTGGGTCTTCCCGGCGGACACACGCGACTGGCTGAAGGTGGTGGCGGAGTTAGGCGTTGGAGGTTACCTTTTCTGCGTCGGACTCGACTTCGATATGGTCAAAGTGCGCGAGCGCGGCGCCTTGACCGTGGCCGTAGCTTCGGCCGGAGTGGCCGTACCGTTTCTGCTGGCAGTGCCTTTGGCGATTTCGACCCAGCATGTGTCAGGCTGGTTTGCCGACGAAGCCTCCTTGGGGCAGCAGATTTTATTCTTGGGTGCGGCGTTGTCGATTACCGCGTTTCCGATGCTGGTCTGGATCGTACGTTCGAAAGGTCTCGCTGATTCGCCCATGGGACTAGTCGCCATCTCCGCCGGGGCCATCGGCGACGCCTTCGCTTGGGTCATCCTCGCAATCGTCCTCGCCTCCTTCGGTGGCTCGCCCGATCTCATTATTCGCTGCCTCCTCGGTGGTATCCTTATGGTCGTAGCCGCAAGGTACGTTGTACCGCGACTGCTTGCTGGTTTTTCGGCCGACTGTGAAAAACGTCAAACCCTGACCTGCTCGGCGTTACTCGCCGTAGCCGCGACCTTCCTAGCCTTCATCTCCTTCAGCAGTTGGTGTGGTATGCATACGGTCTTCGGAGGTTTCCTCTGCGGGTTGGCGATACCCAAAGGCGAACTGAATCGCCGTTGCGGATTGATCGAGCCCGTCGTCGCCACCTGGATTCTCCCGTTTTTCTTTGCCTGTTCGGGGCTGCAGACCCGCTTGGATTTCCTGCTCGAGCCGTCAGCCCTCTGGCTATTAGGGCTCGTGGTCATGGTGTCCTTGCTCGGCAAGGGTGGGGCGTGTTGGTGCGCCGCGCGTTGGGCGGGATTGGATGCGGCGGCGGCTGGTGGCGTGGCCTCGCTCATGAACGCACGTGGCCTCATGGAATTGATCCTTCTGAATGTCGGCCTTGCCGCCGGGCTCGTCGGCCCCGTGCTCTTCTCCGTTCTCGTGGTCATGGCGATCGTCACGACGCTCATGGCCGGCCCGCTCTTCGAGTGGACCTATGGCCGGCGAGCACGACTCTCCGGCGAGTTCGGCGGCCTGTAACGACTTCAGGTGGACAGAGCGACAGTGTGCTCGATCGGGTTAAGCCAGATCTTCACGTGCTTCATCCAGGATGGTCCGATGATTGCATCGATGTTCAGTAGGGAGAGGAACGTACGCATCGGGACGGGAGACAGTCCTCCGCCCCCATGGGTTGGCGTCGGTCCGCAATGTTCCACAAGGCTCATGCCCTGGAAGGTGAAAGGGATGTGGTAAGAGCGGGAGATATTCAGCGGGCCGAACATTGGGCTGAAGTCCGTGAAGCCCGGAAGCGGTTGCAGGCCGTCGCTGAAGTGGTCGGAGGCGAAGTATCCGTACTGTGCACCCGTATCCCAAAGCGCCAAGGCTTGGCGGCCATTCAGGGTGATCTCCAGCATCGGGATATCGGCGGTAGGCACGAGGGAGTAGGGCGTGGCCGTGAAGCCTGCGGGAATATCATCGCCCGCCGTGAGCTGCCGATTGGCGACGTCGAAGAACAGGGTGGTCTGGGCGATCAGGTCCATGCCCAGCAGCGCGTCGACCTGCGCACCAATCTCGGCGGAGAGCTTGTCGAAAGTGAAGCCCATGTAGCCCCCCTTGTTCACGCCGTGGTTCTGGTTCTGCCAAGTCAGGCGGCCGGAGGTGGAGGAGCTTAAGGGCGCCCCCGTGTCGATCAGGGTACGGCCTTCGGGAAGATCGATGAACAGGTGACGGTTGAGGAGATACAGCTTGTAGGTGCAGACCATCGTGGAAATATGGGTTTTACGGGGCATAGAGGGGATTACTGACAGTTGTAGATGGTAACAGTGGGATGTCAAGCGACAGAACGACTGAAAAGGGAAGGTAGGGCGGGCTCTCCGAGCCCGCCGTTGAGCGAATCTGCGTGCGCACCTCACTCTGCGAACGGACGGCTCGGAGAGCCGTCCCTACCATACATAAGATAAGCATAAAGCAGCCCCGGATCGTGTGATCCGGGGCTGCTGGAAGGCGGCTGGAGGGCTTGTTAGGCCTTCTTCACCTTAACCCACTGCTTCGTCTTGGCGGACTCCAGGACGGCATCGCAGACGTACTGGGTGCCGAGCGCGTGGCGGAAGTCCGGGTAGGCCTTGGGCGCCTTCGGGTCGTCGAGGCTTTTGAGGAACTCGGCGAGGGTGTGGGTGAAGGAGTGCTCGTAGCCGAGGCAGAGACCCGGGACCCACCAGTTGCCAGAGTAGGGGTGGTCGCTATCGGAGGTGTGGATGCTGGCCCAACCGCGACGATCGCCCGGGACGGCGTGATCGAAGTAGTTGAGGCGGTTGAGGTCGTGGAGGTCCCACTGGAGGGACTTCTTCTCGCCGTTGATCTCGAACGTGTAGAGCGCCTTGTGGCCGCGAGCGTAGCGGGTGGATTCGAACTGCGCAATCGAACCGTTCTCGAAGCGACAGAGGAAGATCGCGGCGTCGTCGATGGTGACGGCCTGCTTCTTGCCCGTGGCGGTGTGCACGCGTTCCTTGATGAATGTCTCGGTCATCGCGGAGACTTCGGTGATGTCCCCGTTGATCCAGCGGGCCGTGTCGATGCAGTGCGCGAGCAAGTCGCCCGTCACGCCGGAACCGGCGGCAGCGGCGTCGAGGCGCCAGAGACCCGCGCCGCCCTGAGGCAGCTCGGTGGAGATCGTCCAATCCTGGAGGAAGTTGGCGCGGTAGTGGAACACGCGGCCCAACTCACCAGCGGCCACGATGTTTTTCGCGAGCGTCACGGCGGGGAGGAAGCGATAGTTATACCAGACCAAGTTCGGGAGGCCGGACTTCTCGACCGCGGCGACCATCTGTTCGCCCTGGGTGCCGTTGAGGGCGAGGGGCTTTTCACAGAGGATCATCTTGCCGTTCTTGATGCACTCGAGGGCGATCTCGGCGTGCGAGTCGTTCGGGGTACAGATGTCGATGGCGTCGATGTCGGAGCGCGTAACCATCTTGCGCCAGTCGGTCTCGTAGGAGGCATAGCCCCACTTTTCGGCGAAGTCCTTGACCTTGGCTTCGTCGCGGCCGCAGACGGCCTGGCGGACGATGTGGTGGCCCGCAGTCAACTTGTCCTTCGGGAAGAAGTGACCGACCTGGGAGTAAGCGTTGGAGTGAGTGCGGCCCATGAAGCCGTAACCGATGAGACCGATGCGAATGGCTTTAGACATGATATTAGGAGTAAGCGGTTGGCGGATAGCGGTTAGGTCAAATCCTCAGAGGGCCTTCTTCACCTTGACCATCGCGGAGAGGATGGTGTTCCAGGTCTTCGGGTTCTCGAGCGTGGCGTTCGGGAACATGCAGCCGTCCCAGCAGATGTGCTTCATGCCGCGATCGGCGGCGCCTTCGAGCCAGACCTTGGAGCAGGCGGCGATGTCGAGCTTGCCGTTAGCGTCATCGGCCTGGCAGTGGCGGCCGGTCTTCTCGTGAGAGCCCGTGCCGTGGACGGTGCCGTCGTTCTGGGCCACGTGGAAGTCGAGGGTCCAGGGGCGGAGCTTGCCGACCATCTCGCGGTAGGCGGGCCAGAACTGTTCCGAAGTGTAGCCTTCCTGAAGGAGGGCGGCTTCGGGTTCGTTGTAACCCATCAGGTAGAGGTAGGTGTGGGCGAGGTCGGCTTGGAAGCCGAAGGTCTTCGGCATGCCGACGCCTTCGAGGGTATCGAGCATCGCCTTCCAAGAGTGCATGCCAGCCCAGCAGATTTCGCCTTCGGCGGCGATGCGTTCGCCATGGCCTTCGGCGATCTTCGCGGCTTTCTTGAACGTGTCGACGATGCGGGCCGTATTGGCCTTCGGGTTTTCGCGCCACTTCTGCACACCGAACTCAGCGGAGTCCACGCGGATGACGCCGTACTGGCGGACGCCATGCTTGTTGAGGAGCTTGGCGACGCGGCAGGCCTTCTCGATCGCGAGGAGGAACTTCTGCTGCTGTTCGTCGGTGCCCATAGCGGAATCACCCACCGTGCCACCCCAGACCGGAGCCACGAGCGAGCCGACCTTCAGGCCCTTGGAGGCGATGAGGTCCGCCATCTTCTTGAGGTTGTCCTCGGAGATGTCGGGGTCGGTGTGCGGGTGGAACAGGAACAGGTCGACGCCGTCGAACTTGTGTCCGTCGACGTTGGCGGCGACGGTCATGTCGAGCATCTGCTCGAGAGCGATCGGCGGGTGATCGGTGTTGGGTTCCTTGCCGACGAGGCCGGGCCACATCGCGTTGTGCAGTTTCATGATCGTAGGGGTGGGGTTGGGGTAAGGGGAGGAGGAGCGAAGGCTTACTTCTTCTTGGCCTTCTTGTAGGCGCCCATGGCGGGAGCGTCCGGGTTCACTTCTGGGCCGAAGTAGCGCAGGCAGACCAGCGGCTCGGTGGTGGAGGTGTTGCGGAAGGTCACGCCCTTCTTGGCGCCGGCTTCGGTGCAGAAGTATTCGTCTTCGGTGAGCTCGTTGAAGCGGATGAGCTTCGGGCTGTTGAGGACCTGGCCGTTGATCGACCCGGAGCCCTGGACACAGATGAGGCCGTAGGAGCCGTTGTCGGTGATGGTGCACTCGGCGCCCGGTTCGACGGTCAGTTCCTTCGCGGTGAAGTACTGGAACTTGTCGACCTTGCCGTAGACGATCCACTTGTCGGAGTAGCCCTTGCCCTGGACGGAGACGACCGGCTCGAGGTAGTGGTTATCCTTGAAGTTCGGGTCGACGTTCTTGTCCCAGTCGAGCTGGTCCACGATGAAATCGACGTCCTTGTGCTTCGACTTCGGCATGTCCTTGACGAGGAGGGCCCACGGTACTTCGCGGCCTTCGACGAGGTTTTGGTACATGCCGAACACGTCGGAACCCCACTGCGGTTCATAAGTGCAGAGCGAGCCGGGAGCGTGGAGGATGCAAGGGTCGATGAGCCAGCCAGTGCCGGGCTCGAGCTTGTAGGCCTTGGAGAGCGCGAGGATCTTGTTGTCACCCTTGTCCCAGTTGGCGATGCACTCGCGGACCTGGGCCTTGGTCGTGCCGGGCTCGAAGCCCATGAACGTGTAAGGGAAATTGTTGCCGACGTTGTTGTGCTGGGGCGGGAAGTAGTAGGACTCCGGCTTGCCTTCGAGACCGAGCAGCTTGGCCTGCTTGGCGTTCTGGTGCATGTGGTGCGGGATCGGACCCATGTTGTCGAAGAACTTGGAGTAGACGGGCCACTTCTTGTACTTGCTCCAGATCTTGGAACCGATGAGGGCAGAGCCGCATTCCTTGACGGCCTGCTTGAGTGTGAAACGGGTGTTGCCGATGACGACGTAGGACAAGCCTTCGTCGGCGGTGCGGTTGTCGTTGGCGGCTTCGGTCGTGGAAGCGAACCAGCGTTCGTCGATACCGCCACGGCTCAGACCGAAGGCGTAGAGGTCATCCGGGTGGAGTTTGAGGCGCTTGCCGGGCTGGAGGAAGGAGCGCGGGACCCAGCACGGAGCCAGGCGGAGCAGGCCGCCGGTCTTGGCGAGTTCCTTCTCAACGAGAGAGGCGACGCCGCTCTGCTTGGTGGAGAGATCTTGGACAATCTTAGGGGAGGACATGGGTGGGAGAAAGGAGGGTCAGGGAAGTCGGATTTAGGCGACTCCTTGGGCAGGGACAAGAATTGAGTAAGCCGACTTACGACTTCAAAAACTGCCAATTAATGGGGCAGGTAACGGCCTGGCCGTTTTCGCCCGTAATCCGGACGGCGTCGGGCCCAGCGGGGACGATGCTCTGGACTTGGCCGAACTCGGCGGACACCGCGGCGGCGGCCTGAATCAGGGGCAGGCGGACGCGCTGGTCCTTGCGGAAAAGTCGGCTGGTCGGGATGCCCTTAGCGGCCAGGCGATCCTCGCGGGCGATGTCGACGCCATCGCAGTAGTGCGAGCAGACTTCCTCGAGTCCGAGGCGGCCGAGGTGGCGCTTCTCCCAGGGGTGGCCGGGGCGGCCGCCGTTGGAAAGCCAGAAGAGGGTGGAAGGGAAGTCGGCAACGTTCTTCAGCGAGAACCAGACGTAGCCCGGAAAGGTCACGGCGGTCCACGCGAAGGGTTGGGCTTCCGTGGCCGGGACGTTGACGAGCATGATCAAGTCGTCATTGCCGGCGCGGGCCGGGTAGCGCGTGAGGTCGGTGTTTGTGCCATCCTTCATCGGGACGGACTTCAGCGAAGTGAACTCGGCGAACGGCTTGAGCGCACCGGATTCGCCCGTGGCAGGATTGGAGAACTCTCCGGCGTAGACGGAACCGAAGCGGAAGGCGCTCGTCGCAATGCGGGCCGCGCCGGCAGGAACGTGCGAAAGATCGAGCACCGGGTGATTGCCGTAGTTCCAGCGGCCTTCGAGGTTCTCGATCAGGTGTTCCCCGTAGATGGCATGATGACCCGGGATGAGCGTGAAGTTCTTCGCCACTATGGCGCCGGTGTCGGTGCCCGTCTGCGTAAGTTTGAGCGAAGTGGCGGAGGACGAGACCAATTGCCAGGGGGCGTTAGCGGTGTCGCCGTGGGGCGGGCCTTTTTCCTGTCCACCGAACGGCAGGCACATGAAATCGCCACGCAGATATGTCAGTAGGTTCGGGAGCGACTCGTCAATCTGCGTGGGCGTCCAGGGCGAGAGCGAGAAGGGGGATGCCTTGAGGCCGGACAGGTTGAACGTGACCGGGGCGAGGTGGCCGGCGGTCTGGGTGACGGCCAGTTCGACCTCGGCGGTGCGCAGGGTGTAGCTGAGGGCTCCGTGAACGGTTTCCATGGGGTGGGTCATTTCCTGCAAGAGCCGCAGGGCTGTCAACGCCTCGGGTGCTCTCCGCTTGCTAACCCGGGCTCCTCCCGCTTGGTTTCCGTCATGCCGCAGCCTCTGCCTGTCCTTTACACCAAGCCTGGTTGCCCCTGGTGCACCCAAGCCTTGGAATACTTCGCCGCTCAGGGCGTGAAACTCGATGTCCGTGACGTGGTCGCCGACATGCATCAGATGCGCCAGCTGGTCGCCATCACGGGTCAGTCCAAGTGCCCGTCCTTTCGATATGGCGACTTCATCGTGGCCGACTTTGGGGTTGATGAGTTCATCAACAAGGCTCGGAAACACCCCGCCGTCTGCGCCGAGCTCGGTCTTAAGGTATAAAGTTAGGTTTTTAGG
>Ga0209500_10000420_pt1 | contig 36609 bp, 54 predicted proteins | sample S_140212_EF_Meta_FD_187323 | JGI IMG/M metagenome (GOLD analysis project Ga0209500, IMG submission 187323) | Freshwater microbial communities from Lake Simoncouche, Canada to study carbon cycling - S_140212_EF_MetaG (SPAdes) (version 2) | ecosystem: Environmental > Aquatic > Freshwater > Lake ...
CAGCTAGATGTAGGCATTGTATTAATATCGACACTACGATTAGTCCCGCTTCCTAGTAAATCGCTAAACCAACTACTACCAGCACCGCCTCCGCCACCAGCAATAGAACCAGCACCGCTAAGTGCAGTACCCATTGGGCTATAGCCTTGATATTGACTGTATGCGTTTGCTGCAGCAGCTTGTGGTTGAAGATATAGTTGACCTGCTCTTGCACCTGCTTGAGCGTATTGATTTGCTAAGTCTTGAGACAACAATAGCGGTTGTTGACCCATTTTTTCTGTTGTTCCTAACAAACCTAACTGAGCTTCTAATGGACCATAGCCAGCAGTTGTCAGAGAAGGTACTTGACGTAATAGTTCTCCACCAGTGCCAAACAGACCAGCACCAAACTTAGCTCTAGCCATACCAGCTTGGTCAGCCTGTGCAGCTAATTCTAAGTCTTGACGAGATTGAGCATTAAACAATGCTTGTGCTAATGGATTAGAAGGAGCACCACCAGTGCCTGTTTGTACACCTAGACCACCTGTACCACGACCAAAGTTAGCAGTTTGTAGTCTAGCCAAGTCTGCAGTTCTTGAAGGAGCTAACAAAGCCTGTTGGCTTGTCATGTAGTTTTGAGCAGCTTGTTCTGGAGATGTGGCTAAGTATTGTTGACCTAAATTAAATAGACTAGAAGCACCGCCATAAATAGGCTGAGCAACTTGAGCAACTTGGGTTGGGTCATATCCACCTGCTTGACTAAACAATTGATTTTGAATAGCCTGTAGTTGTGGAGACAGTTTATATCCGCCTTGACCACCATCAAATGTAGACGTACCAAAGTTAGTTGTCATCCCGTAGGGGTTGAACTGAGCCATTGCTGATGCTTTATCGGCAGCAGCTCGTAATGCTTCTGCTTGTCCTTTAGCTGCGTCTGCGGCTTTTCCACCACTAATTAATCCACCAGCTAATCCGAGTACTGGACCAGCTACTGCACTTACTATTGAACCCATTATAGACTCCTACTATATATGTGATACATCTTTTTGTCCTGACTTATAAAATCTTGTTTAAACTTAAATCCAATTGTTTTACCAAACTTTGCTAATTTAGTATCTTGTTTTTGCACTAAAGCAACTAACGGAACAGAAACTAAATGTTGTAACAAGTTTAAATCTTCTAAATACTTTACTTTAACTGCTGGTGTCCACTTACGGACATCTGAGTGAAACCACAATAAGTTGTCATAAAGTTCTAACAACATTGTGTAGTCTTCACGAATCACTACAGGTACTTTAAAACTCATTAATACAGCTCATTCCATCCGTTCATACCGCCTTCAATCTTATATGTAGCTCCGGGAGGAACAATGAATGAACAAGCGTTATAAGCTGTTGGACCGTTAGTTCCTGCTTGATTTCTACCTATTAAATTACCTGCGACATACCACTGCATACCTGCATAAGCGCTACCAGAAACCCAAGCAGAAACCATAATTGGATAAGAATAAGAGTTTGTATAAGTTGTAGAAATAGCTCTTGAGCTAGTTACATCATGCCAAGTCTCACCGTTTAAACCTAAACCAGAAGTAACAGTAGGGGCTGCAGAAGTCCATGTAGTTCCGTTAGACTTCAGTACATTTCCAGATGTACTAGGAGCAACTAAGTTACCTGATAATGCAGAAGAACCATTACCAAGAATAACACTATTAGCCGTAATAGAAGAAGCACCAGTACCCCCATCAGCCACAGTAATATCTGTAATACCTGTAATAGTTCCACCAGTGATAGCCACTGATGCAGCAGACTGAGAAGCTATTGTACCGATAGTGCCTAAAGCATCTACCGCAGCCTTGACAAAAGCAGTGTTAGCAATCTGAGTCGTGTTAGTTCCTGAACCTGCTGTAGGAGCTGCAGGAGTGCCAGTAAAGGTTGGGCTATTGATATTGGATTTAGATGCAATCGCTGACGCAATAGCGGTGAACTCTGTATCAATTTCTGTACCTTTAACAATCTTTCCAGCGTTACCTGTAGGAAGTCCGTCTTTAGCGGTGAAATTGGTTGCTTTTTGGTAGTCCGACACTTTATTCTCCTTGTTTCATAAATGATAAAAGCAGCTCTAATTCCTGTACGGAAGCATTGCTTTTAATTTGATTTGCTCGCCATGATAAAACTTGCACGTTCTCTTTAGTGTAGCCTTTATTAGGGTCTATTTTGTCAAGGCTCGGACTACTATTACGAAATCCTGCCGTGTTAAACTGTAGGGTAGTCCCAAATACAGGACACTTGCCGTCTGCTGGGTAAAGTTCTTTAATGTCTGTCAATGTAAGCGTGTGCTCAATATTTTTTACAGTAGCTCTTTGTTTTGAAGCGTTTAATAGCATCTGTAAACGATACTCAAAGTCTTCTCTGCGTTTGGCTTGGTACTTACGACCATACTCTAATTGTTTTTCTGGTTTTGTTCTTCTTTTTGACTCTTGTTTTTTAGCGTCACATCCCCGACAATATAAAGAACGTTTGTCTTTTTTAACAGCATTGTTTATGCTAAATAAATCTAAAGGCAAAAACTGCTTGCAAATATTACAGCATTTTGTTGAGGGTAAAATAGCTAAATTACTCATACAAGCGTCTTTCCAGCTTTAACCGCAACATCGATTTTCTGAATCGACATAGGGTTTCCATTGATGTCTGCTTCTAAACCAAGTTGCATAATTGTTCCTGAACCACCAGCATTGATAGAGAATCTATCTAATACAATGCCTGAAGAATATTCAGCAATATTGTATTCACCAATATTGTATTCATAGACAACAGCGGTGTCTAGAACGTAAGTGGTAGCGTTATAGCTTTCAGTGTAATCAAATCCCCACTTAACTGCAACAGTTTGGTTTGTGCCACCAATTAAAACCCATCCAATCTTCTTTAAAATCTTCAGTTTTGTAGAAGCATCAAAATCAAAGTAGTTAGTGTAATACTGTAAGCGATAAGAAGAACCGTTATCTGAATGACCAAAGTACTTACCAATGTAAGATGTTTTACCAATCAACAGTTCTTTAGCTTGTGTAATACAAAAAGACTTCGGCTCTAAGTTGTCCCAAATAGTCACTCTTGCTGAACCATCTTGTAGACGGGAGCGAGTATCAAAACAATAGACAAACTTAGTTGTTGGTAAAGACAGCAAATAAATAGCGTCTCGCTCGTGATAAACACTTTTAATCTTACCTAAGTCAGCTTCAGAGAATACGTTAGCCATTAAGTCGTCACGAACATTCTTAGACACATCGTTCATTGGAAGCGACTTTTCTTGAATAACACGAGCAAGGCTACGAACACCAGAATTAGACAAGAACAATAAGTCTGTGCCGATGTTCTGAATTGAATCTCTTGACAGACATCCAACATTATAAATAATGTCTTGTAATACTAAACTACCTGTATCAATTGGATTAGCGTAGATAGCAATGTTATTACGACCAAAGATAACTAAGAATCCATTATGTGCAGCAATAGCAACAATGTTGTCAGCGTTAGGAAAGACTTCTTGTAGGTTTAAATAACCTGCAGAACCTGTTGTAAAGTCTGTGCCACGCAACAAGTCGCTAAAGTAAACAGTCTGTGTGTCCCCAGTAATATTACCTACCCAAATACGTCCGTAAGCAGACAACACAGCATTAGGCTGAAAACTAGCGGTACTGTGGTTTGCTGGTAGTGTACCAATATCACCTACTTGTTGAAAACCAAAAGTACCTGAATCATGAGCGTGTCCAGCACCGCCTGATGTAGGTAACTCATGCCACACCAACATTGGATGTGCAGCTTGAGCTAAATACGCATGAGGTTGAAAGTCATTTACATCGCCATAAGGCATCGCAGCCATCTGCCAGTTGTTGGCAGTAATGGTATAAGTAGCGTTACCTGAGTTAGTTGCATTACGAACTAGCTTCTGTGTTAATGTTGCACGACCAGTAAATAACTTATTGTTACCAGCAGAGATGATAGTGTTATCACCACCATCAACTACTTCCATCATAGCTTCAAGTGGATTAGAACCTAAATCACTATTAGTAGCGTTTAAAGGTGTCCAGCCACGTCTTGCACCAATACGACCATATCTATCAATAACACAGTTCTGTGCTTTGAGTGCAAATCCTGACGCAAGAGTAATACTTGACTCTTGGAGGTTTAGTCCGTAGAATCCCGGAGCAGCAATGGAAGAGGTTTGTAATTGTCCAGCCATTAGACGCTATACCATTCAGATTCTTCAATGTATCTTGCTGACTCTAACGAGATAGCATCAGATAGACTTTGTTTAAATAGTGCATAAGTCTCTGCAGACTGTACACCGCCATCTTCACCACGTTCAGCTTGTGCTCTAGCCAATGCACCAAGAATTACAGGCTCGTGAGGAACTAAGAGTTTATCTGAGTTAGCTACTAATTCTACTTGTGGGCGAATGACGTTAAAACGAATGTTGTATGCACCATCGGGAATAGGGAATAAATCTACCTGTGTATCACCGTTGGTGTCTGTACCGTTAAAGTTGTAGTACATTGGTGAGTTCTTTGTGACAGAACCCAACAAAAACATTTGATTCATCCAGCCAGTAGTAGCGTTTCGTAGAGTAGTATTGCTAGTGTCGTTTAAGACATCAATAACACGAAAACGCTGACCTGTGCCTTCTAAGACATAGTTAAAGATGTCTGCAGTCGTAGTGGCTGAAAGAGTCTCTGATAAGCTGTTCCAGTTATAGGCATCTTCTACTTGACGCTTAGAATCATTAATGTATTTAGAAATAAGTTTAACATAAGCGTTATCAGACACTGAGGAAGCCTCTGGCTCACGCAGTCGGACTAACACATCGTTAGTGAGTTCTAGGTAGTTTTTAGATGCCATATTTTCCTTAGTGTAACACAGTTTTAGCTATGTGTCAACAATTATTTTAACAATCCCACTTTTTCAATGCCAGTGCCTTGCGGGTTGGTTTGCCCTTCTCATCCTTCATAGGACCTGCAACACCGCCCATTCGAGCACAGAAGCTCTTCCTACGTCCTGCCGCTTTAGGCGACTTTGCAGCCTCTTTAGCAGACACTGGTGGCTTTAGCTTAGACCCAGTAGTCTTGTTGTAGTAGTCTCTACCTTTTTGGTTAAGACCGCCTTCAGGGTTCTGAAACGCTTTCTTAGGCATTATTTCTTCTTCTTAGCAGTCTTAGCAGAGTCTTTGAAGTCTTGAGCTGAAGGAGCGCCTTTAGAGCCTACTTTACGCATCTTCTCGCCAGAGCCAGCCTTAATACGAGCTTTCTTGGCAGCAATATTTGCGTACAAGCCCATCTTAGTAGCCACGCTTTGCACCCATCTTCTTAGCTGGTTTCTTAGACATACCTGCTTTGCTCATTGCAATAGCTACGGCTTGCTTCTGTGGCTTACCGCTTTTCATTTCTTTCTTGATATTTGAAGAAATAGTCTTTTGTGATTTACCTGATTTGAGTGGCATTTTAGTCCTTAAGCAAATTGTTGTACAGTTGACCGAGCATCTAAATCAAATGATGCTACAACTGTCATGGTTGAACCTGTTTCAGAAATAGCACGAAGTTCATCTCCTTCGTCCATGACAAAAGAAAAAGTACTATCAATAACAGCGGAAGTCTTAGCCGATATAGTTCTTTCATGTACTACTTCAATGCTAGTGTTTGTACTATCGTCATACCAATAGATAGAAATGTGTTTATTACCAGCACCTCTATTGGTCATTAAAATATCATGAGCAATAGCCATGTTTCTAGTTGGCACAGTAAATAGCGTAGTCAGCGTATTCGCTGTGAGGTTCTTGCCTACGGAATGTGGTCTCATATAACCTTATAAGTGCTTTAAAATCCAGTCCTTAAACAAGGTCAGGAATATACCAATACCAGAAGCAATGAACGCTACACCACCTAAGAAGCCTTTATACTTGGTCATCTCATCTTTGATTTCGTGCATCAACTTTAGTAATTCTTTGTGATTATCTTCTAAGTCTTCTACTTTAGCTTCTATAATTGCTAATCGTTCGAGGTGTTCTGGCTGCATTGTCTTTCTTTTCTTTCTAGTTAATTATGTCCAAAACCTTTGCAATGCTCTAACTCATGTTCCAGCATCCAGTCTGGAGCGTCTTTACTAATGTAAATGTCACAAGTATTTTTAGTTGTATCCCACTTTGCACACGCAAAAGGAAAGCCACCTAATAACTTTAAATACCAAGGCACATACTGGTAACACTTACTTAACATCTCTCCTAAATATACATAATGAATCGTAGGAGGTATTGCTTTATCAAATATTTTGTTGTCTTTAGATACTATTGAACAGCTTAATAAACCAAAAACTAACAAACAACTAAATAACTTTTTAAGCCCAAACACGACGAGGTACTGACGGCACTACAGAGAATGGTGTGAGAGTAGAAGCATCTTCAGAGCCAACTAATCTAACATTGACATGATAGCCATCATAAGCTACTGGTACATAATCCTCTGGAGCATCTACTGGTGTGGCTTGATAGATAGTTCCAACGACATCAATGTTAGCGAACTTAGGTGTAACTGTAGTTTCAATACCTTTGAAAGTAGCGTTCCTATCTTCTAAATCTTCTTCTGTTAATTCAACAGTTGATGGATATGGTTGTCCATAACTATCTTCGTACAGATATTCTGTAGTAGTTGTGTAGAGAACTAAATCAGCCTCAGCTTTGTCAGCAAATTTTAAATAGAAGTCGCTCATACTGTAGTTAGTCCTTGTAGTTGTGCGTTAGTTACACGAATTGGGTAGTAAGCTATTTTCTTAAAAGTTCCATTCATAAAGAATGAACTTCCACCTGAATTTCCTATAATAAATCTATCAAGATTGGGTGGCACAGCACCGCTAGTGTCAGTTGTTGGTGTTGCCCCATTAGAAGAAAAAGCAAAGTCATTTACTTTGTAAACCACAATTGATTTGTTGCCTGATAGCGTATATGTTTGAGCAGTTGCATCAACACTATAAGCACCATTTGCAAAAACATAATAATTTAAAGCATTTGCTGCTGTTGCTTCAAGTGTAATATTTCCTGTAACAGTTGCACTATTTATATTAAATAAGAATCGTCTTACAGTTGCAGTTGTGTAGCTATCCACATAAACAGTACCTTCAGAAATGTTATACCAACTACTAAAGTTAGTTCCTGTCATGCTTGCACTATCAGCACTTCTAGTTACTTGAGAAGCTACTGTAGGGATATAGCTAGTAGCAAATGCTCCAGCTTCTAGTTGTGCGCCCCAAAGGAATATGCCTGAATAGCCGTTGCCTGTATAAGTAGCAGTACCATTCGCAGAAGCTAAAACAATATCTGCGCCATATGTACTATCAGGAACTGTCAGAGAGCATCTGTACCAGCCATTTCCTACAGATGTTATTGTTGCTGTTTTACCTGATGCAACTGTTCCTAAAACACCATTAGCAATATCAAAATAAGTAAACACACCTGATGCTGGAACTGCCACCCAATTTCTTCCAGCCGCTTTAGCATAAAAAGAGAAAATGTTTCCTGTTCCAGTAATTGACCTATACACTTCATGCACAACAGAAGATGTTGTATTTTCTACCGCCAGTTGAGCAGTTTGTGTTCCATCGGGCGCAATGTTAGCCGCAGTTGTTATGGTTACATTTGATTTAGTCCAGTACGCATTATCAAAAGCATTTGAATACAAAACTAGATTAGTCCTCTGTTCCTCTATCAGTAAACCTAAAGATTCTCTTGTAGTTGGATTATGGTCAAACCTTGCGTCATTAGCTACTGCTGTTTGTAGAGTAGGAATGTAGTTTGTTATTGCGGCAGTAGTTGTGGCTGTGTATGCTGTTGCTGAACTGCGTTGTTCAAGTTGTGCGCCCCAAAGGTAAATACCTGAAGTTCCGTTGGTTGTTTCACTTGGGAAAGATGTAACAGTTCCTAAAGTTACTGGCATAAACAACATATTTACGGAGTTACCTACTACAGTTGTAAGTGTTATTGAGCAACGATACCAACCACTACCAACAGAAGTAATAGCAGAACTAATCAAGCCATTAGACTGGGTTACTGTTCCACCGCTTACATCAAAGTTAGCGTAGTTTCCTGTGTTATATACATTTATCTGTAAGAAGTTATATCCATTAGGCTTTGCGTATACAGAAATTGTTGTAGTAGACGCACCATTGGTTATAGGTTGCCCAATAAAATGCTGTGCTGTGGTAGCTGTTGGAATTAGAGATGTTGCTGTGCTTGTTCCGTCAGGAGCAGTTGTTGAATTATTAGTAGCTGTTATTGCTCCACCACTCCAAGGACTTGTTGCTAACGCTTGACTTTGTAGAAACAAATTCTGCTCTGCAATTACAGAAGTATTGTCATCATAATATGTAGCAGTAGTAGGTCTGCTGAATGTAATGCGTGGGTCTAGTGCTTCTGTGTTAGCAAAATCAAGTAATAAAGAAGGTCTAATGCTTGGGTAATTTGCGGAGATTGTCATGTTTAACCTATTTTCCAGTTAGTGCCATCAGAATAAACAGGAGTAAATACTGCGCCACCGCCTGTAACTGTTGCTTGAAATACTGGTGCGAGAGCATCTGTAACAAATGTCCTAGAGCCTCTACCGACTGTTGATGCACTTGGTAAACTTGCTACTGTAGAGTAAGAATGAGGATAACGAATAACTGTATTTGATGAGTTACCAATAGTTATTTCGTTGCTTACTGTAACCGCTGATGGTGCAGATAGATAGCCAAGTAAAAGGTTATTAGAGCCTGTTGTTAAGGTTGAACCAGCGTTATGACCTAAAGCAGTATTATTTGCGCCAGTATTTACATTTAATGAACTAACTCCTACGCTTACATTGTTGCCATTAGTTGTATTAGAATAGCCAGCATTAGCCCCAATAAATACATTGTTTCCACTTGATGTGTTTGAATACCCTGCTTGATAACCTACAGCAGTATTTGTAAACCCTGTGGAAGAAGCTAATGACGCATACCCACAAGCCACATTGTATGAGCCAGTTTGGTTTGCCTGTAAAGCACCACACCCTAATCCTGTGTTAAAACTTCCAGTTGTGTTTGCTTTTAATGCGCTGTTTGTAGCTCCAGCATGGTAAGCACCAATAGCAGTATTACCATTTCCTGTTGAATTTAATTGCAACGCTTGATAACCAAAAGCCGAATTACCAATTCCTGTTGTATTACTATAAGCGGCTTGGTAACCAAACGCATCAATTTGACCAGTAGTATTCGAATACCCAGTTTGATAGCCAATAACAGTCAATCCTGAACCAGTAGTATTAGCATTTAAAACATTTGCTCCCATTACTGTATTAGTAGCTATGTTTCCTTTACCCAATCCTACAGTTAATGTATTTACTTTGGCATCACCAGTAAGGACTACTCCAGCTTTATCTTCATAAGCCATGCTACCTAAATACTGGTTTAATGGGATTTGGCTAGGGGAAGAGCCTACATCAGACTGTGCTACTAAAGAATTAGATACTGGTGCAGATAAGCCAATACTCCATGAAGTAAAAGTACCTGAACCAGTAACTGAAGAAACAACAACAGACATTGCTCCAGTACCAGTAGTGTATACAGAGATATAGCCGTACATCTCATTAGCTGGAGACGCAGTAGAAGCAATAGTAACGTACTGCCCTACTACCCAGTTCTTAGCAGTCTGCGTGGTGAACGACTGAGTACCAGTAGCTACGGTAAGGGATGTTGTAGATGTACCAGAAGTACCAGCAGCATTTACTGAAGTTACTGCAGAAGCTGCAGCAGCAGTAGCTGAAGTAGCTGCATTGGTTGCTTGAGTAGCTGCAGTAGTTGCAGAAGTTGCAGCGTTAGTTGCCTGAGTACTAGCTGTAGATGCAGAAGTAGAAGCGTTACTAGCTTGTGTAGTTGCTATCCCTGCTTGTGTGGTTGCTGTTGTGGCTGAGCCTGAAGCACTCGTTGCGCTGGAAGCTGCATTAGTTGCAGAAGTGCTGGCATTAGAGGCTTGAGTAGTTGCTGTAGAAGCACTTCCTGAAGCGGATGTAGCTGAAGTAGCTGCATTGGTAGCAGATGTGGCTGCAGCACTCGCACTATTTGAAGCATTTGTTGCTTGAGTAGTTGCTGTAGTTGCTGAAGTACTTGCATTAGAAGCCTGTGTAGTTGCTGTGGAAGCTGAAGCTGCAGCGTTAGTTGCTGAAGTAGACGCAGCAGATGCTGAGTTACTTGAGTTAGTAGCTTGAGTAGTGGCTGTGCTTGCTGATGATGCAGCAGAAGATGCAGACGTAGCTGCATTGCTGGATTGTGTGGTAGCTGTAGTTGCTGAAGTACTGGCTGATGTAGCTGAGTTACTAGCGTTAGTTGCCGAAGTGCTTGCCGCAGCAGCAGAAGCAGCAGCAGCGTCTGCATCAATTTGAGCTTCTGCAGCTAACTGAGCAACTAAGGTAGCTTCACTTGCTGAGTCATTAACTGCATCGCCTGAACCACCGGGACCACGATAGATAGCCAAAATTAAACCTCTTTAGTTTTAACTACAGTTTTCTTTTCTTTGGCTTCTAATACAGGCTTTACTTCTTCTTTAACTTCTTCGTAAGCAGGATTATCACGAGTAGTTACAATATCAACTTCGTGTTCAAAAGAAATAATATTGCCAGAAACTTTGCATTTAAACTTAACCATTTATATCTCCACAGTTTATTTTAAAGCTCTTGCTAGAGCACTAAAGTAAACTGCCCCAGCAGTTTCTACCGGGGCAGAGTCAATCAACTACTTATGCTGGAACAATCAAAGCAACAGAAGCGTAGTCACGCAACTCAGCTACACCGTAGAGTGTATCTGCAGTGAACAATGTACCGAGGTACTCTTGTTTGTACTGAGTTTGTGAACGAACACCCATTTGCTCAACCAATACCATTGCATCTTTGTGAGCCATTAAGCAAGCACGTGAAGCGGTAGAACCGTTAGGTGTGTCAGCGTTAGAAGACACAAACACAGGCATACCGTAGAGATTACCGATTTCACCATTGCGAATGGTGTTAGCAGAACCTTGCTCACCAACAAACGCTTGCTCAGTGTAACGAGCTAAGCCCATCAATGTGTTACGGCTTGATGGAGGAATGATGAAGAAACGACCATCCATTGGAACATCGCTGTCATCCAAACGCTGGATAGCACGACGGATACCAGCATCAGTCAATGCAGAAGCGTTGTTGTTTGCAGCAACATACAATGTTGAACCATCACCACCAATGTAACCCTTAGTGTAAGCTGCTGTATTAGCACCACCTTGAGCAATACGACCTAATTGGATAATGCTTGTGTCAACTTGCTTACCCAAAGCGTAGCCAGCGTCGTCTGTGTAGAACTGACGTAGTGAAGACAATGCTTGAGCTTCGACAATATCCTCAATCAAACGGCTGTACTCGTAGTGATTGGTGATTGAAACAGTTACTTCTGTCTCTGTTGCAGCAATCAAAGTAACTTGTGAACCTGCAGTTTTAGAAGCTGCTGCGCCACGAGTTGGAACAGGGATATGAACTGTATCGCCTTTTTTGCCTTTGAAAGACATCTTTTTAACTAAATTAGCTGCTACTAATGATTTCTTGTAAGCAGCGGCAATTTCGTCACTCCAAATTTCAGGGATGAATGTTGCTGCTGTTGTTATTGTTACGTTATCTGTACCTAATGCCATGATAAATTTCCTTTAAATTAATAATTCTAAAATTACTTGACTCGTCCTTGGGCATAAGCACTCATGATTTCATCTTGAAGTGCCATATAACGGTCAGGGTCCGTCATTCTGAGTTTAATAAGGTCTGCTCTTCGATATACTTTTCTGCTGGTTTCACCAGAGCCACCAACATCGACTGTAGCCGCCTTCATTGCCTGTTCTTGAGCTTTGTTTTCAACTGCTGCTGTTTGAGTGTTTTGATTCTGTTGTTTGATTTGTCTAAGTTCCTTGTAGGTACTCAACAATTCATCAGCGGATTCAAAATCATATTCAGCGTCAGCTTTAGCAAACAGATTTATACGAATTGCAGAAGATTTAACCCAATCTTGGAATCCAGCGTCTGATGCGACGGTGGCAAAATCGGGATGTTTAGACGACAATTGTTGTGCCGTCTTCATCTTCTTCATTTCTAAAGCTGCTTGTCTAGCTTCAAGAACTGCAGGATGCTTCTCTACTTGTCTGTTGACCGCACTAGCTGGGTCTGCAAAAAAGTCTTCTTCAAGCGATTCTTCAATAGGGGCTGCTATTTTCTTGTTGGAATCGAGTTGCTGTTTTAATAACTGGTCTGCTAAACTCCGAACTTCATGCACCTCGTTTGCTTGTCGTCCAATGAGCTTTTCAGCTTCTTGGTGCATCTTAGCAATTTCTAAAGCAGACTTACCTTTATACTTCTCAGGTAATTCTTCTACAGGTGCTGTTACTTCTGGGATTACTTCGTTAGAAGGCTCATCAGTAATATTATCGGCTGTTTGGTTTTGGTTATTTAACAGTTCGTTGTCATCAATAAATTGGGCTGCCATTTTTAAAGTCTCCTGTCACCGTATCAAGTGATTTTAGGATTAATAATCTGAGGCTTTATCTGTGATAAAGGTATCTCAGGAGTTTTGTTTCTGCTCTAGTTTCTGTTTCTCAGCTCTATTTCTTGCCCATCTATCTGCCGCACTTGGATGTAATCCAGTAAACGGTTCCAAATAAATGGTAGGAGCTGATAACTGCTTTAGTGCAGGTTTACTACAAGTTTCACACGATACTTCTGTCACCTCATAACTAACAAAGTGTTCGTGTAAATGGTGCTCTTCACAGAGAAAATCAAATACCCTAAGACTCATGCTGAGCTTCTCCCGAAGAGTCGTTCATGAGTTGTTCGTAGGTCTGTGATGAACTGTCTTTAAGGCTTAAAAGCCACTGAAGAACGTCTAACTGACCTTTCTTCATAAACAAATCATTTTCATTCTGTATTGCTGCTACTTTATTTATACCGTCGAAGAAGCCTTGAGCATCTTCAAGCAGGTCTTTCCAACCTTGGGTTGCCATCATCGAGAATCGTGCCTCGTAATAGGCTTGTAGCTTTTCATCCATCATTCTTCTTTGTCCTTTAGGAGAAGTGAGTACTTACTTACATTTTATACAGCATGATAACATAATTTTACAAAAAAGTCAAGATAATTCTTTACATTTGGCGGTTTTTCTGCATCTGCAGTTCTACAATCTTGCCTTTATTCTCAATATCTTTCTCTTTGAGCATCAAATCAGCAATCTTTGCACGCTGTTCAAACTGCATCTGTGCGTTATCGCCTTCAATATTGGTAGAAAGTGAACTAATAACCTTCGCTTTTAGCTCTTCAGGCAGTAATTGGGTCTCAACTACAGTCTTTTGTGCTTCTGCTTGGTCTCTTTGCGCTCTAGCTTGCAGCGATTGAGTGGTTGCTTGAGCCTGTTCCATCTGCATTTGCTCTGCCATCTGTTGTTTCTGCTGTGCTTGTGGGTCTGGCTGGCTCATTTGTGTTAGAGCAGCTTCCATTTCAGCACGATTAGACAGACTAGAGTTAGCAATAATTCCTTTTAGGATGATAGGCAACACAGGGGTATTAGGTCCAAGTGTCTGTAACAAGCCAATAAGCTGTTGCTGTTCGTATTCACGAGCCATAATACCCAAAGTAGCGGTAGGAATAAACTTCATATCTACAGAAGGATAACGCTCAGGGTCAAATTGCATATAACGGAAAGCAACCTTCTTAATCAACGGAACCATGAAGTCTTCTTGGAAGTTTGTCAGGGTACGCTTGTATTTCTTGATAATTCCTGACACAGCCATTGACATACCAGCACCAGTAGAATCACGAGAAGCCTGTGATACCATTCCTTGGCTATCTAAAGTACCAGTTGCCATCAACAACATACGCTCAAAGTCACGAGCAGTAGCTGCAGACTCAGGACTGGTTTGTCCAAAGTGGAAAGGCATCATAATTTCTGATGGATTACCGTTAGTAAGAATAGCTTTACCGGGTTTAACTTCAAACTTAGCACCACGAGGTAAGCGAGTAGCGTCCATAGCAATCATAGGAGCAGTTGTTAGCGCAAGACTGTCTAAATGGCTACGCAGTTGTGCATCAATAGCCTTTTGCATATTATAGGCTTTTTCAACTGTGCCACGACCCCAGAAACGATTAGGAACTGTGTCATCCTGATACGCAATAACAGGACGGTCTTTCATCATATACGGGTTTTTCTCAGCCTTGAGAAGTAAACCATCATTAGCAATGACCACAATAGCCTCTACAAGGTCACTGTAGTTGTCTGCTACTGAATCATCAGGGAACAGGTCAATTACTTCTTCTCCGTCGTTCTCAAGGTCTTCTAGGTACTCTCTTGGGACTAATCCGTAGTAAGTAAGTAGTTTAACTTTATCGTCTTGAAACTGGATAACTTCTTGGGTTACTTCAAGGTCGTCGTCGTTACCAGTTGGTCCGATGTCTACTTTACGATAGATACCTTTTTCCATTCCTTCCACAATTTTGTGGATAGAGACAAACTTTTCAACTGCAACACCCATTGCATCTTCAATCGAAGTAGCGTTAGGGTCAATTAAGAAGTTCTTAGGGTTAACTGGGTTTACTTTAACGCAGAAGTATTGCTTCTCAGTAACACCGTAAGCTGCTTGCTCTGAACCGGGAATTGCTTGAGTAGAAGGAACATACTCGGTATCAGTCTTCACAATGATTTCGCCAATACCTGTACCATAAATCTCAGCCATTAACTCAATCTGGTCAACAGACTTACGAATCTTGTTAACAGTTAAGTCTTCCATGAGCAAAGCACGAATGGCTTGGACATCCATTGGATTACCGTTGTAGTCTTTAAGGTCATCTTTGATGTCAAAGAACTCACCGTTACCAAAGATAGCTTCCATGATTTCAGCGTGGCGGGTTTCTACCGCTTGCTGAGTAGCTGGACTAATAAGGCGACTACGCTCTGATTCACGAGTCTTATCTTCAGAAGCCCAAACTCCACGGAAGATACGCTCGTATTCTTTCCAGTCTTCTAAGAAGTTCTGGTCTCGGCTATCTCTCCACCTGTCAGTGTGTGCAACAACAAAAGCCGCTAGTTCTTTATCAGACGAAGAGGGTTCGTCCCACTTAGTGCCTTCGTTCATGTCCATTTTCTCAGCCATTATATTCCTTAGTCTTCGGTTGAATCTTTAAAGGGTTCATCAATGTATTCTTCTTTTTCATTGGTAATAGGACCGCCAATGAGCCAAGCGTTACAGGTACGAGTATCAGCACACTTGAAGTCAAACAGTTCACAAAATCCTAAACCAGCAGACTCAACAACATCTTCTGCATAGCTATCTTTTTCTTCGTCAATACCAGTACGAATACATTCCATCATTTGTGGGGTTTGGATAAAGGCAGAGCAGTTACCGCAACGCATAGACTTAGCTTGTTTTACATCAGTCTGCCATTCATTAGCTTTAGCGTTCCAGAAAGCACCATTAGGCTCATCTGGGTTAGCAGGACCGTATCCGACATTCTTAAATGCCCAGTCTCTGTTTTTAAGATTGAGTTTTACATCTTGTGTTTCGATAGGACATTTCATATCAGTACCCGCTTATTACATCAAGAGTTTCCCACTCATCTCCGCCTTCGTCAGCATCAAAGTTGGGTCTTACGATTTGTTCAATGTACGCTAGAGCATCGACAGTATCATCGTGTACACCTTGCGTTGGAAACATCAACAACTCGTCTACAAATAAATCAAAGTCAGTTTCAGCGTTTAGAACAATCCTACCATGCTCAAAGTTACCCTGTAGCGCCCAAGTAACTCTATCTACTTTTTTCTTGTTACCATGCGTCAATTCTTCAATGTGAGCGTAACAGTTCATTCTACGCATCGCATCCATCAAAGGATTCATAATAGCTTGCTTTGCAATACCACGCTCAATCCCTACTGCCAGCGGCTGATACTCTTGTATGTTCTTGAGTATTCGCAGTGCAGTGTCTTCAGTTGACCAACGACCACATTCAATCTTGTCCACAAACCACACATTGTCGTTATCTACCTTTACACACGCTATTGCGGTTTTATCTAATCGTTTATTAGTTTGCTTCTTACCAACTTCTTCAAATCCAGCACAGTCAACTGCAATGTACCATGAACCATTCTTAGGTTCTTCACCGAACTTAATCCATTCTTCTTTAAACAAACCAGAACCAGCGTTGTTAAAGGAAGACAAATATTCTTGGTTAAACGCAAAGGAACTTAGTGTCCTCTTAGCAGCTTCAATCTCTTTAGGGTCAATCGTCTCGTTATCTGCAGTGGTAAAGTGCCAAGACTTCCAATCCTCATCATCGCCAGACTGTCCTAACTGGAACCACTCATAGAAGTGATTACGACCAGAAGGGGTAGAAATAAACATTGCTCTACCTTTTTTATCTGACAACGCAGCACGAAGCACTCGTTCCCAAATCTCTGCTTTGATATAGGCTACCTCGTCCATTACCAAATACGACAAAGACACACCTCGAAGAGAGTCTTGGTTATCAGCACCTCTAATGAGGATTTTCCTGCCGTTAACCAGAGTAATCTCTAAATTGTTAATGTGAGCAGACTTAATCACTGGTCTACCAATATCCATCAACAAGTCCCACATAATCGTTCTAGCTTGTCCCAGTGTCGGTGCAACATACATCACACTAGAACCTTCAGGACAATTCAAACCTTCAATTAATAAAGTGATTGCAGATAGTCGTGATTTACCACAACGACGACCAGCAGCAATAACTTTAAATCGAGTCTTATCTTTAAATACTTCTTGTTGCCAATTTAGAAGAGCGAAATTAAGTTCACTCATCTATATTCCTTATCACTACATCAGTCACATCATTTTCAATTATTTCAGCAGCTTCTACTGTAGGGGCAGTAAGCCCAGTAATATTAATACTAATCTGCGGAGCACCGCCACCACTCTTTGCTTCAAAGCTAGATAATGGTAATAATCGTTCTCCACAGAACTTGAGCATTGCACCTTGCGCTGGATGACCATCCGCTAATGCAGTCTCTATAATCTTTGTAATAACACTATCACCAGCAGTGGCTAACAGCCTTGCCTTAAACTCAGCAATCCTAGCGCCATCACCGCTACCCGGTGGTCTCCCAATCAGTCCGGGCTTTCGTTTCTTATCAATTGCTGCCTTAGTGGGACGACCCAACTTAGGTTTGCCATCGACAACTGCACGTCGTTTAATCTTTGGTCGTAAGGGATTTTTCTGCTTACGTTGTTTTTTGACAGTACCCTCTTCAGGAGACTGTGTATCAACTACCAATAATTGTTTTTCAATTTCCGACATGAAGTCTTTTATCCTTTAAGGAAGACAAAAATTTAAACTAAAGCCCTATAAGTACTATAGAGTGCTATCGGAAGATTCGTTGTTCGCTATCGGAGAGGGGGACAACCTGTTGGTTTTCGTCCCCCGTGCTACAGGGCGCTATAACTTGTCGTCCCGAAGGGGACTGTACAGTATCTTTATTGTGTGCTTTTCACTTGTAAAGCGATTTTAGCATACTTTCGTGATTCTGTCAAGCATTATTTTTATAACAGCATCTGGAGTGTCTATAACAGTGTTGTCTAAAGCGCCTACGGCAGCGCAGATAGCAGGGCTACACCAACAATACAGGTCTCTGCAGACCTGCTACGCAGTGAGCATTTTCTAATATTGACTAACTGTCTTTCTTTTCTCTAATAATATCATAGAGTTATAGAGGTTACTTGATTATTCTTTTTTATATACTTTAGAGGCTCCAACAACATTAACACATTGTCAACACCCCCTCCCCCCGTTAGTGAGTACTTACTTACTTTGTAGCTATGTTGTTTCTATACCACACATTAGCGAAGTAAGTACTTACTTACATAGCCAACATAGGTCTGCACTGTCTTGGTGCATAACTATCATGCACTGTATTGGTGCTGCACTGTTCTGGTGCAAGTAGTATGAGGGTCGATGATGCACCATTATAGGGCAACATAGACTGTGTTGTATTTATACCACATTAGGGTTTGTCCTAATAGACAATACCAATACTTAGCCGTTATATAGTAAACATAGCAAGCAATTTAGATAGTGTTGTATTTTAGCAACTTAGGGTTTGTCATAATAGACAATGAGAATAAATAGGGTTAGACTGTATTCATAGTAGTTAATTTAAACACTATATAAAAGGAGATTTAATCATGGTACATATTACAAAATCAGAATCTTACAATACCGGTGGTGGTTGTATGGTTGACATTCTTACATTGTCATCCGGGAAAGTAGTTTGTATATCCGATGAGTATGTTGGTCTATACAATTCTATTGATGACATGCTAGAAGACGACGGTACAAAATGTATTAATGGTTTTTGGATAAAAGGGGAATAAACAATGACTAAATCAGAATTTGTATCAATTTGTAATGAGAAGACAATAGACCCATCATTAGCACTAGAAAATGACGACGTTAGACAAGCATTAAGATTAGACGATGTCTATTGGTTGATTGCTATATTAGACAATCAGTTTTAAACAATACTTAAACCGGTTTTATTCTAAATAAGGGCAATACAAAATGAAGACAATTAGACCTAAGCGCATTCCCTTAATATCTATTGATACGAATGCCAAAACAGTAAAAGGGCAAAAAGAAGGATTCTTAACCGGGATTCTCTATATCGCCCCAGCAAACTTAAGCGGCTATAACACTTGTGGAATGGAAAAGCTTGCAGCTTGTGAGCATCCATGCTTGAATACAGCAGGATTAGGCGGGGTTTATTCCAGCATTCAAGAAGCAAGAATCAAAAAAGCAAGATTGTATTTTGAAGACCGGGAATTATTCATGTATAACATTGTGCAAGATATCCACAAGCTTATTCGTGCTGCAGCTCGTAAAGGATTCATTCCATTAGTACGATTGAATGGTACAAGTGATATCCCATGGGAAAATGTACCCTTAACAGTCAATGGCATAGAATACCCTAATATTATGAGTGTTTTTCCTGAATTGCAATTCTATGACTATACAAAACGGGCAAACCGGGAAAACTTACCAAAAAACTATGATTTAACTTTTAGCTATAGCGGGGTAATTCAGTATCAAAAATATGTCAATATTGCGCTTAAGAAAAGAATGAGAATTGCTGTAGTCTTCAGGAGCGAAAAGCTTATTCCTAAGAATTTTCTAGGTTTAGAGTGTATATCCGGGGATAATACAGACATTAGACATATTGAAAAGCATAATTTGATTGTCGCATTGTACGCTAAGGGTAAGGCAAGAAAAGACAATACCGGATTCGTGGTAGATTCTGTTAAACCCGTATTTCAATTAAACCCTATCAACTAAGGAGCATTCACAATGGAAGCATTGACAATAAAAGAGCAGGAATTAATTTATAAGAATGTTATAAAAGCTTGTGAAGACATAAGCAAGCTTAATAAGCGAGGGTATAACTATCTCTATCTATGCTCAGGGTTTATCGCTCACTACAATATTCATGGTTTTAAGTCTAATTTTGACATTGTAGATTTTGGATATAACTTATCCGACGCAATACTAGCAAACGAATCCTCTAATCAATGGAATAACTTCCGGGAAGAGGATAGAGATTACCAGTACTATAAAAGTAAAGCAAATGTATATAAGCGCATATGCTCTACACTTCGCAATAAATCACTCAATCTCTACAATTCATAGGAGGGTTTTACCATGCTTAAATTCTTACAAGGATGTCTTTTAGGTCTTCTTTGCTTTACTTTGCCGCTTATCATTTATGTCTTAACTACCGGAGGGCTATAAAATGATTAGACTATTAGAAATTATTGATGGGTATACGGTTGCGTTAACTTTAAGTTACGACAAACTAGGTAGCGATTGGACGGAATGTCGTATCAGTCAAGGTGACTATTCTTCTAGTATAGAATTCCTGCAGCACACTAACGGAATTTATAATGTTGAACATGACATCATAAAACCAGTGGAACTGGAAACTATTAGTAAAATTCAAGAATGGGCGGATGAAAATGGATATTAAAATTAAAAATTTATTGTTGTTAGCTGCATTATGGTATTTGGGAGACATGGTCGCCTATGCCTGCCCTAGTCAAATCATTACTTTACCTGATGGCAGGTCAATGGTTTGCTACTACTGTAACGATGGAAAAATTGTGACGTGCGATAAACTATGAAAAACCCTTACACTGTCTTATATTGGCTTATTGGACTAACAGTCTATACTCAAACCATTCAATGGCTTTTAAATCAGTTTTAAGGGGCTTTATAGACGAGTTTAGGCTATACTTGATACCTACCTATTACCAATGCTTTAAAAGGGCTTAGAAAGGCTTTAAATGATTTGTCTTAAAACAATTGATTTATCTAGTTTAGAGGTGGATGGAATTGACCATTCAGACCATCCAGACCATCCAGACTATTGCGATGCTTATTTTAGTAAAGGGAAGTTCTTAGATGGTAAAGAATTATCAGACGATGAGTTGATTGAATTGACTGATACCTATCCATTCACGTTGCATGACCTTGTTTTTAATACTATTTATTAAGGGGATATATTGTGAGATGTATTTGTTGCAATACCGCATTAAATGACTATGAATCGACAATTAGGCATGGTCTTACTAGACAATTCTTAGAGATGTGTTCTATATGTCTTAAATCAGTGGATGCCTATATCCCTTTGCAGGTTAGGAATGACCTGTTAAGTGAGGGTGATACTGGTAACGGGGAATTGATTGAGGATGATGACTATATAGAAGACTATGACGATGATTCGATTGATGACTACTGGGAGGAGCGTTGATGATTGCTGCATTATTTGCTAGAAACGACAGTCGTTATAAGGATTTTCCTGAATTGTATGATGTTTATGACATTGACAGAGATGCTAGGAATTTTATAGGAGATTATCCTGTTATTGCTCATCCACCTTGTAGGGCATGGGGTATGCTTAGTCATATGGCAAACCCTAGACCAGACGAAAAAGATTTGGCATGGTTCGCATTAGATAAGGTTAGAACCAATGGGGGTGGTCTGGAACATCCTAAAGGCAGTCGCTTATGGAAAGAGGCGGGATTGCCTCAAATGGGGCAGGGATATGATTCTTATGGCGGGTTTACTTTGTTGATTGACCAATTTGATTTTGGTCATGTTGCTCATAAGATGACTAAACTCTATATTTGCGGTATCAAGATTGAAGATTTACCACCCATGCCACCTAAAAATCTAAACTCTACTGACAGGTCTATTTGTGGGAATGTCAAAGGTACTAAACGCTGCACTCAATATCAAAGGGAATACACACCTGATGATTTGATTGTGTTTTTAACTGAAATTTGTAATAAAGTGTCTAGCCGTAAGGCGGTATCATAGGTCTATGATGGTCTATATAGTCTATGATGTTAGCTATGAAGAATAATGATTTATAACTACATCAAGAAACAATCAACGATAGTGATGTCGTAAAGCATTATAGTGAAGTTTTGAAAAGTTGTCAAGTGTTTTATTTTATGGATTGTGTATAAAAACAACAGTTTTTTATGTACTTTAGGATAAGATGTATAAAACAAGGAGAATTTTATGTTGGAATATGACCAGTTATCGGGTTTAGAGTTGCAATATGCTCAAGAAGAGTTACATAAACACTTCATTTTGGAAGAGTTTGTCTCCCTATGTGGGCAATATGGCTATGAACCGATGATGGAAGAGTTTCGGGGGCGGTTAAATCAAGCCGTAGACAGATTAATACCAGTAGTTGATACCGAGGTATAGCCTATGTTACGATATGCGCTTGTAGCGTGTTTTAGTGCGTTTGTGGGGTATTCTGTTGCGAGTGTGGAGATGTCTCACGATGTATGTGGCAATTATTCCACTAATAACAGTGATTGGAATGGGTGGTTGAGTGTCAAAAATGGGGTATCAAGGTGCTTTTATCTAGAATCTCGGTATCCGTATCGTGTTAAACAAGGAATAATTGAGGTGAAACCATGAGATATTATAGAGAAGAGCCAGTAGGAGTTGTTGGTACATTTAAAGTGACTAAGACTTACACAGTCACAGTCTATGCTGATAGAGAAGATGACCTAGACAGTGCTATTGAAGAAGCAAAAATTAGTGAAGATGATTTAATTGATATTGATTATCAATTAGAAGGAGTTGATAGTGCCGGACTCTAAATATCTTCGGCATATTCCCTGCGAGGGTTGTGGAAGTAGCAATGCAAACAGTTTGTTTGATGATGGTCATACCTACTGTTTTGCTTGTGAGACCTACATTGCTGGGGATGGGACAGTAACTACACAGAAAGCAGTTAAACCTATGAATAAGGATTTAAAATTTTATGACAATAGCACTTCTACTTCTATCGTTAGTCGTGGTATTACTTCGGCTACTTGCATAGCCTACGGGGTAAGACAGGACACTGGCAAACACTACTATCCATACTATGATGCTGAAGGAGTGATGACGGCAGTTAAGACTAGGGTAGTGGAAACTAAAGACTTTAGTATTGCTGGAGACTTTAAAGATGCGATGCTTTTTGGACAAAATCTATTTACTAAAGCTGGTCGCTACTTAACTATTTGCGAGGGTGAATTAGATGCACTAGCGAGTTATCAGATGCAGGGTAGTAAGTATCCTTGTGTATCGGTACGCAATGGCGCACAAGCAGCTCTAAAAGATTGCAAAACGCAATACGAATGGATTGATTCATTTGAGAATATTGTGATTTGTTTTGATGCTGATGAGCCGGGGCAGAAAGCAGCACAGGCAGTAGCGGAGTTGTTTGGTGGCAAAGTGAAAGTAATGAAGCACAAGAAAGGATACAAAGATGCATGTGATTATCTTGAGAATAGTGCAGGTAAAGAATTTATTGATTCTTGGTGGGCTGCTGAGTCTTATATCCCTGATGGAATTATCCAAGGTAACAGTCTGTGGGAATTGGTATCAACTCCTATTGAAAAGGCTGATTGTGACTACCCTTACGAGGGACTCAATAAACTCACATATGGCATACGCAAGGGGGAACTTGTCATGGTCACTGCAGGAAGTGGACTTGGCAAATCGCAATTTTTGCGAGAGATTGTATGGCACATACTTAACAAGACAACTGACAAGATTGGACTTATGTTTCTTGAAGAGGGAGTGCGTAAAACTGCTCGTTCCCTCATGTCTTTGGCAGTAAACAAACCGATTCATTTACCTGATGTTGATGTATCACCGGAGGAACTGAAAGATGCTTTTGATAGAACTTTGGGAAGTGACCGCATTTATTTGTTTGACCATTTTGGTAGCACTTCTTTGGAGAACATTGTCAATCGTGTCCGGTACATGGCTAAGGGTCTTAATTGTGGCTATGTTTTTCTTGACCATCTATCTATTATTGTATCTGGTGGTGATGTGGGAGACGAGCGTAAAGCACTCGATGCCATTATGACGAAATTGCGGATGCTGGTGCAGGAGACTGGGATTAGTTTGATTTGTGTTTCACATTTAAAAAGACCTGAAAGTAAAGGACATGAGGAAGGTGCTGCGACATCGTTAGCACAGTTGCGTGGCTCAGGTGCGATTGCACAGTTATCAGACATTGTAATAGGACTAGAGCGTAATGGACAGGCAATGGACATGATTGAGCGCAACACTACTTCAGTACGAGTATTAAAAAATCGCTTCAGTGGCTACACTGGTAATTGTGGCGCATTGTTGTATAATGGACAAACCGGAAGAATGTTAGAGATACAGGACACACTATGAAAGATTTAGTCGAAGCAGCAAGAGAGTATGCGAAACAGGATGAGTATTCTGTCACTCGCAACTACATCAACGCATTGTGTCTAGAGATAGACCGACTGCGTACACTTAACAAGGATGTCTTTGGTCGCATACAGGACAATAAAGAAATCTATGCTGATGCAGAGCGTTATCGCTGGCTACGCAGTGCATCGTGGGATGTTGATACTAGCCTAGTGGCTCCGTCTGTGATTGCCTGTAATGGCGACATGAGCGAATGGCGATGGATGATTGGAGACGAGATTGATTCTGCCGTTGATAAGTTTATTGCGGAGGGTAAATGAGTTTTACAATCATGCAGCATGATGGCATGAAAGTGATTCAGTGGTTTTTTAGCATAGACGAACTAATTGTTAGCATGAAAAATAACCCTAAAGATAGGTACTGGAGAAATGTGTAATGGTTTGGAAATGTCCACCACTACATTTACCGAATTGGAATAATCATTGGAAATGGAAAGAAGATATGAGTAAGAAAAGTATTAAATTAGATAGTTTTCACTGGATTGCGGAGAATGGCGCAATTGAATATGGGTTTTACTTTGGTGACACCGATGAACCTATTCAGTTCAGCACTACTCTAAAAGAACTGGTACGAGACACAATAGAAGCTTATCGCCTACCTAGTGGATTTATTGCAGATTGTCATAAAGAAGATATGCAACGATTGATTAATTCTCTTAAAGCTGCACAGAACATTATCCAACATGAATTGAATCGTTTTGAAAGTCTAGAAGACAATGATTAAATGGACAGGGACAACGCTATGCTTAATTGGTATTGCGTTGACCAGTCTTAATATCTTTCCACTCAATCTTTGGTTTGGGTTTATTGGCAGTGGCTTGTGGGCATGGTCTGGAGTACAGCAAAAAGACTATGCTTTATTTGTTGTTGAAGCAGTTGCAGTATTGATGTATCTAGGAGGTTTGATAAAACTATGCTTATGAACAACGACAAAAGATTTGACCTTGACCTACAATACGGACAGGTCTTTGAACAAAAAGTAGCGGATATGCTGCAGAACAGCAAGATAGAAGTTAAGACTGAGCGAGACAAGTGGAGTAGCACAGGTAACATCGTGGTTGAGTTTGAGAGTCGTGGTCGTCCTAGTGGAATTGCTACTACTGAAGCAGACTACTGGTTTCATAACCTTGCAAAAGGTGATGATATTGTGATGACTCTAGTGTTTCCGGTATACAAACTACGCTCCTATATTGCTAAAAATATGCCCAAGATGATTCGTGGCGGAGATGACAACACTTCAAAAATGTACTTGATTAGTCTTACTGATTTAGTTACAATCATCGAATGAGAATAATTCTTGACATCGAAACCAATCTAGCACACGATAAGATTTGGTGCGTTGTTACTCGTAACATTGACACAGACGAATGGTTCAGTTTTAAGACTCCTGAGTTGTTGCAGACTTACTTGAACAACGCAACTGAAATTGTGGCTCACAATGGAATCTTCTTTGATTTCCCAGTGTTAAAGAAAGTTTGGGGGATTACTGTAAAGAAGTCACAAGTAGTAGATACACTGGTAATGTCTCGTTTATATAATCCATCCATTGAAGATGGACACAGTCTTGCTGCATGGGGACAACGACTAGGATTTGCTAAAGGTGCGTTTACAGATTTTGATGGTGGTTACACAGATGAAATGCGGGACTATTGTGTCCAAGATACGCTAGTAACAAAACAGTTGTATATACACTTAACTCAGGAGATGAAAAATGATTTCTCGAAAGAAAGTATCACACTCGAACATGAGGTCGCAATCATTATTGCAGAGCAAGAACGCAACGGCTTCAAGCTTAACGAAGCAATGGCTTTACGGTTATTGGCTGAACTTAAAACTAAGCTGGACGCTATTCAAGTTGAAATGGCTGCAATCTTCCCCAACAAGGTCACCACTGGACGAGTTCACAAAACATCGGGCAAGCCACTCAAAGACATCATCGAGCCGTTTAATCCCGGCAGCAGACAGCAAATTGCAGAAAGACTCATTGAAAAAGGTTGGAAGCCGAAAAAGCACACCGAAAAAGGCTCAATCATCGTCGACGAAGAAGTCCTCGAAAGCCTTGACTTCCCAGAAGCGAAAACCTTAGCAGAGTACATGATGCTACAAAAGCGGATAGCACAGATTGATAGCTGGTTAGAGGCTCTTGGTAAGGACGGTAGGGTTCATGGTCGTATTATTACTAATGGTGCTGTCACAGGTCGTATGACACACATGAAGCCTAACATGGCACAAGTACCCAACAGTGGTAGTCCTTACGGACACGAGTGTAGGGATTTATGGACAGTAGAAAAAGGATATAAGTTAGTTGGCATTGATGCTTCAGGATTGGAGTTACGAATGTTGGCACACTATATGAATGACAATGTATATACACATGAAGTTGTATCGGGCGACATCCACACAGCGAATCAAACCGCTGCTGGGTTGCAAACGAGGAACCAAGCTAAGACTTTTATCTATGCCTTCCTATATGGCGCAGGAAGTGCCAAAATCGGGTCGGTTGTTGGAGGTTCTGCGAAAGAAGGACAGAAACTCATTGATTCTTTTTTACGAAATACACCGAAGCTTAAAGCTCTTAGAGAGAAAGTGGCTCGTATCTATGCTCAAAAAGGATGGCTACCGGGTCTTGACGGACGCAAGTTACTCGTTCGTGCGGAGCACTCGGCGCTCAACACGCTATTGCAAGGTGCAGGTGCAATCGCCATGAAGCAAGCATTGGTTCTATTAGCAAAAGAACTAAAGCGTAGAAAGATTCAACATAAGTTTGTCGCTAATGTTCACGATGAGTGGCAGATTGAAGTTGAAGAGAGTCGTGCTGAAGAAGTTGGAATAATGGGGACAGAGTCGATTAAAGAAGCTGGTATAGTATTGAATATGCGCTGTCCTTTGGACGGAGAATTTAAAGTAGGTAACTCATGGAAAGAAACTCATTAATGATTCCTCATATTGTAGCTTTTGGTGGAGGTGTTGATTCTACTGCAATGATTATTGGCATGATAGAAAAAAAAATGCCAATTGATTTAATCATGTTTGCAGATACAGGTGGAGAAAGACCGAACACTTATCAACACATCAAAGTTTTTAACAAGTGGCTTATCGATAAAGGATATGCTGAAATTGTTGTTGTTGAGAGAGTGCGTCGTGATGGCTCTCGTGAAACATTAGAACAAGAGTGTCATCGTAGGCACAATCTTCCGTCTATTGCGTATGGGTTTAAAAGCTGTTCACAGAAACACAAAATCGCACCACAAGATAAGTATCTAAACCATTGGAAACCTACACAAGACTGTTGGAAATCAGGTAACAAAGCTATTAAATATATTGGGTATGATGCTGGAGAATCTCGTAGAGCTGATAACGCAGCTAAGAGAGACGACCCTAAGTATGAATATAGGTATCCTTTGATTGATTGGGGGTGGGAACGAGAAGATTGTTTAGAAGCAATTGATAAAGCAGGTCTTCCTAATCCGGGTAAATCTGCTTGCTTTTTCTGTCCATCATCTAAAAAACATGAGATAATAGACCTGTATAAAACATATCCTGATTTATTACAAAGGGCTATTGCAATAGAAGACCAAGCAGAATTAACAAGCATTAAAGGACTAGGTCGTAACTATGCTTGGAAAACGATTATTGAATTACATGAAGCCCAACTACCTCTGCCTTTTACAGGTTTTGAACTACCTTGTGACTGTACTGAATAGGAAAAGAAATGAAAAAAGAAAAAGATGAAAACCTACTAGGGATGGTGGCAATATCAGCATACAAAGATGGGACATATTCGCTAAGTTCGTCTTTTGATATTGAAGAGACTCATGAGCTTCTTAAAGATGCGTTGCTTGATATTGAAGATGGAACACTTGAAGCCAGTCTTGATTATTCTACTGCAACGCTTCAGTAAGTTTATCACATTATGAAATATAAGAGTTGTAAGTTGTTGTATAATAAACAGGCAGTATTTCTAAACCGTAGTAGATAAGGAGAATCAAATGGAAATGAAACCAGTAAAAATTCAAGCAGAAGTTCAATGGGCTTTCTTTGACAAAGTAAATGAGATGAGTGGCAAGTTCCAATGTGACTTAGCTAATCTTTCTAATGCTGCTGTTGAAGCACTAGAGTCTATTGGTCTTGCACCACGCAAGCGTGAAGATAAACCTGAGAAGGGTTGGTTCTTAACTGTCAAATCAAACTATGCTATTCAGCCGTTTGATAAAGATGGTAATGAGATTAAGGATGTAGTTGGTAACGGCTCTAAAGCAGTTGCGTTGATTAAACCGTATAGCTGGAAGTGGAAGAACAAAGAAGGTGTTAGTGCTTCTCTAGCTAAAATTGTTATTACTGATTTAATCAAGTACAACGCTAATGGCGACGACTCTACGATTGAAGATTTGGACGACGACATCCTGTGATAACTGCTCTCATTGATGCTGATAGTCTTTGCTACGCAGTAGGCTTCTCTAGTAATGATACTGAGGAGTCTATTGCAATAGCAAGACTTGAGGAAACAATGACTGAACTTTGTATGGAGCTGGACTGTGAAGATTACAAGGGATTCCTTACTGGTAAGGGCAACTTCCGAGATTTGATTGCAGTTACAGTTCCATATAAGGGTCAGAGAGTATCAGAGAAACCAATTCATTTACAAGCACTTCGGTGTCATCTAGTGACATCGTGGGGCTTTGAAGTAGTACAAGGAATTGAAGCTGACGATGCTGTAGGTATCGCTACTTACGCAGTTCCTGAAGAAGAAACCATCATGGTTCATATTGATAAAGATTTGAATCAATTGCGTGGTTGGCATTACAACTACCGCAAAAAAGAAAAGTATTATGTGTCTGAGTTTGAAGGCTTAGTTGCTTTCTATACTCAGATTTTGACTGGCGACAGAATTGATAACATCATTGGACTAAAAGGTATTGGTCCTGTTAAAGCTAAAAAGGTTCTTGAAAAATGTACAAACGAAAGCGAACTGTATCAAGCAGTCCTCAAAGCTTACGAGGACGACCAGCAGCGAGTGTTGGAGAACGGACAACTCCTGTGGCTACAAAGAAGCCTAAATCAACTTTGGACACCACCAAGCTTGTCTTAGTGGAGTGGTTAGATGCACTTGCTCAAGGTGAGTGGCATGAAGGAAAGCGTGAAGATTTAAAATGTAAATCAGTTGGGTTTGTAGTATTTGAAGATGATGAACAAATTGAATTAGCAGGAACTATTACCGTTGGAATGTGTAATAACAGTATTACTATCCCTAAGAAAATGCTTACAAAAATAAAGGAAATAAAACTTGAAAACAAGCTCCGCAAAACAAAAAGGCAGGTTGCTCCAGCAGTGGACAGTAAAGCAATTACTACTGAGGTATCCACAACTGACGGACAAGGACCTACGCAGTTGCCCAATGGGTAGTCATGGTGAAGATGTAGTGATGTCACAGTTTGCTAAAGAAGAGCTACCAGCAACATTTGAATGTAAGTCTTTAGCTAAGATTGCTGTGTATCGCTACTATGAACAGTGTCAAACTCATGGTGATGGAGAACCCATTGTTATCATTAAAGAAAATGGTAAACCGCCATTAGCAGTGATTGATGCAGAACTTTTATTTGATTTGATGGTTCAATAAGGAGAATTAAATGTACGACAATATGATGAAAGTTAAATTTGAATTAGAAAGTTTAGACGGAAAAATTACTAAAGAGTTTGAAGCAGATGACTGTGAATCATGGATGGCACTAATGCTTCAGTTTGGTGATTTCTTGTCTGCTCAATACGGCTACGGTGTTTCTGAAAAACTTCGTTTTGTTACCGACTATCCTTTAGGTCGTGAAAGAGATTACGCTATCTCTACAGAAGACTGGGCTTGGCTTGAGAAGCATAAAGCAAAGTTTAAAGAACAGTCTGAAATGTTTAATGACTGGGGCGATGACGAATGAAAATTCTTCTGATTGACATAGAAACGAGTCCAAATACGGCTCATGTGTGGGGGCTTTGGCAGCAGAATGTCAGTATCAATCAATTAATGGAATCTTCCTATGTCTTATGCTATGCAGCTAAATGGTTAGACGAACCAGATATTCTTTTTGATTCTGTTCACCAATCTAAACCTAAAGCCATGTTGAAAGGTATTCATGGATTACTCGACGCTGCAGATGCTGTCATTCATTACAATGGCACTAAGTTTGATATTCCTACTCTTAACAAGGAATTTCTATTACATCGTTTTAATCCACCATCGCCTTATAAACAGATTGATTTATTGCGTGTGGTTCGTAGCCAGTTTCGTTTTCCTAGCAATAAGTTGGACTATGTAGCACAACGATTAGGTCTTGGTAAAAAGCATGACCACGAAGGACACGCATTGTGGGTTAAGTGCATGAACGGAGATAAAGACGCTTGGCAACGAATGGAAGATTACAACATACAAGATGTATTCTTATTAGAAAATCTTTATGACAAGCTTCTTCCTTGGATTAAAAATCATCCAAACAGAAATACTTACAGCGATGTGATGGGTTGTCCTACTTGTGGAGAACACAATCTTCAAAAGCGTGGTACAGCAATTTCTGCAACGGGTACTTATCAACGGTATCAATGTAAGTCTTGTGGAACTTGGTCACAAGGAACGAAAGCAACTAAGAAAATGGTGGAGATAAAACAACATGGATAACAGTCCAGTAGCAATGCCTTATCCTTACGGATGGATACAAGATAAAACTTTAGAAGAAACTCTACAAGAATATGAAGCAGAAGAGTTTTTTACTAAAGCTAGAATAGCTGCAAAGTTAGCAGATTTATCCGCAGGAATGGAAGACCCCGGTGATACCTTATCCAGACAAGTTGGTGGCACACACTATAAAAAAGGTGTGCAGCCTTGGACTATTGCACTTGATTGGGGGCTTGACCCTTGGTCGCATAATGTGGTAAAATATATACTTCGATTCCCTTATAAGAACGGAAAAGAAGACCTAGAAAAGATTTCACACTATGTGGATTTTTTACTAGAGAACTACGACGAAGTAACTACCAAGTATTATAAGTGAAAGAAAAAAATGCCTTTGCTTCTGCATGAAATAAAAGAACGATTGATTGCCTTGGATGAGATAACACTTCTAGAGCTTTTAAACATCAGCAGTGAAGACATTGTAGAAATGTTCTCAGAACGCATAGAGGACAATGCCGATAACCTAGAAAAGGAAGTAAGATAATAATGACCGCATACACAATGACTCCATATAACACTTTTATCGCTAAATCGAGATACAGTCGCTATCTTGACGATAAAGGTCGTCGTGAACACTGGAATGAAACAGTGGCACGATATTTTGATTTTATGGAAAAGCATTTAGCAACAAAACAAAACTACACACTCACACCAGAATTAAGAAATGAACTACAAACTGCAGTAACCGCATTAGATGTAGTACCGAGTATGAGAGCAGTAATGACTGCAGGACCTGCGCTAGAGCGTCAGAATGTCGCTGCATTTAACTGTTCTTATTTACCGATTGATGACCCCAAAGCCTTTGATGAAGCAATGTACATCCTTCTGTGTGGCACTGGTGTCGGTTTCTCTGTGGAGCAGAAATATGTTTCTAAATTACCTGAAGTCCCGTCTAAGTTGTACGATAGTGAGACTACTATTAGTGTGTCGGATTCTAAAGAAGGATGGGCTAAATCGTTACGACAAATCTTGGCTCTTCTCTACGCTGGCGAAATTCCAAGGTACGACTTATCAAAAGTTCGACCTTCCGGAGCAAGGCTCAAGACTTTTGGAGGAAGAGCTTCTGGACCCGCACCTTTGGAAGACCTTTTTAAATATGTTATTACCAAATTCAAAGGGGCAGTTGGTCGTAATCTGTCTTCCATTGAGTGTCACGATATATTGTGCAAAATCGGGGAAGTTGTGGTTGTGGGTGGAGTCAGAAGAAGTGCAATGATTTCTTTGTCTGATTTGTCAGACGATAAGATGGCTCACGCTAAAGCAGGTAACTGGTGGGATGGTCAAGCACAACGAGCATTGGCAAACAACTCTGCGACTTACACTGAAACACCATCTATTGGTCAATTCATGCGTGAGTGGAGTTCTATTTATGAATCACACTCAGGTGAGAGAGGAATCTTTAATCGTGAAGCAAGTCAAGCACAAGCAGCAAAGAACGGACGCAGGGATGCAACTTATGATTTCGGCACTAACCCTTGTTCTGAAATTATTCTTCGTCCTTATCAATTTTGCAACTTATCTAGCTGTATTATCCGCAGCAGCGATGATTTTGACTTTATTAGGAATAAAATCCGTTTGGCAACGATTCTCGGTACTTTTCAAGCGTCGTTAACAGACTTCCCTTACTTGCGTAAGATTTGGCAGAAGAACACAGAAGAAGAAGCATTGTTAGGTGTGTCGATGACTGGTATTCTTGATAATACCTTGTTGAACAATCCTGATGATGTAGAACTACCTACTCGATTGGAGGAACTTCGTGCTATTGCTATTGATGTTAATCGTGAGTTTGCTAACGCAATTGGTATTAATCAATCTGTGGCTGTTACCGCTATTAAACCTGAAGGAACAGTATCACAGTTGTGTTCTACTGCAAGCGGTATCCATCCTCAGCATAGTAAATATTATATTCGTCGTGTTAGAGGTGATAACAAAGACCCTTTAACACAGTTTATGATGCAAGCTGGATTTGTAGCAGAGCCTTGTGTCATGAAACCCGAATCAACTACAGTCTTTAGTTTTCCCGTTAAAGTTGCCGATGGTGCTTTGCTTCGTGAAGACTTAACGGCAATTGAACACTTACGCTTGTGGTTACTGTACCAGCGTCACTACTGTGAGCATAAGCCGTCAGTAACAATTTCTGTTAAAGAGAATGAATGGATGGATGTTGGAGCGTGGACATTCAAACACTTTGATGAAGTAACTGGTGTGTCTTTCTTGCCGATGGATGGTGGAACATACAAGCAAGCACCTTATGAAGAATGTGACGAAGAAGCCTACAACAGATTAAAGTTGTTGGTTCCGGAGACAGTAGACTGGGAGAACTTCAAAGAGTATGATGATAATGTTGAAGGCGCTCAGATGTTGAGCTGTACTGCAGGAAATTGTGAAATCTAATTCCTTGTGTGTGGTAGTACTTGACAGGGGCTCTTCGGAGCCTCTTTTTTATTTGAAAGGACGAGTGCCGTTTCTGTCAATAATAAGAGCTTGTCTACGAGGTGGTCTCGCAGCCATGTCAGGAACGCTTATATGCGTCCATGAGTCAAATTCTTGGATAACTTGGTCATAAGGTATGTTGGCTTTGATGCAAGCCTCTACGACCTGTTTAGGTGTCATTCCGGGGACTCTAATATCTGCTGCACACCCAATACGGTGTTGGCTAGTATCTTTAGAACCTACTGCATCATTAACTGTTTTAGACCTAAATGCAGAATTGATGATAATAGGTTTCTTTATCAACTCTCTAACCTGCTCAAGCAGTAATGCTGTACGCATGAGGTTAGTAATCTCTGTAGCGTTAGGAGTGTTGTCTAATCCTTTTCGTACAGCAATTTCTGATACAGTCATTTCTTCTAATGAGAAATTCTCTGTCATCTTCACTTAGCAACACCATTCTTAGCGTAGAACATAGTTCTGTCACCAAACAAGTAAAAACCTACAATAGCAGCAAAGTTGTCTACTTCAGGAGAAGGAATACCTACAATGTGTGTATAAGCCCATGCTCCAAGGGCTACAGCGACCACCAGAGGACGCTGAAGCCTTACGATAGCTTCTACCCACAAGTAAGAAGCATTAGAGCCTCCTGCCTCGTTTAAAGCCTTAAACATATCTAAGTCTAACTGCTTGACTTGGGTATACTGCTCTATTGTTGCTGGTTTGAACTGCTCAGGGGCAATAAACCTTGATATTAATGATTTACCAAAGTCTACTGCTAACGGAGCAAAAGCTGCTAGTAGTGTTATTGGGTCCATTATTGTCCTTCAGGAGGATTTAAAGCACCAGTTAATAATCCTTGATAACCAAGATTTCTTGCAGGAGCCTGAGCACCAGCAGCAAGTTGTCCAATAGCAGATTGAGCAGCTTGACGACGCAGTGCGCTTTGTAACAAGTCGGCAGATAAACCAGCACCTGACATTGCTATTGCACCTGTTGGGGATTGAGTATATAACGCAGCACCGCCAGCAGCAGCTAACTGTGAGCGTAGTGGACTAAATCTAGCTATCAAACTTAATACAGAGTCAAACGGACCACCTTTAGCTACAGACTTAATAATATTCTGTTCAGTTGGTGTAAACGCTTTCATCTTGTCTTTGTTTGCTGCTAAGTTAATCATGCCTCTACGAATGAGTTCACTTTCGGATGCTTTAGGGTCTAGTTTTTTAACTTCTGCAACATTTAACGCATCTTCAAGTGTTTGTGCTCTGTTAGCGTTTCTCCAGTCCTTACGAGCAGACATGATGTCTTTAACTGCTTTATTGATACCACCTTGACCAGCAATAATGTCTTTACCAGTAATGTTACTAATATAGTCATCAACCTTCGTCACGGCAACACCGCCAAGTCGCTGAACATCAGCGTCGGTGCTTCCTTTTAAATCGTTTAACATTGCTCTCATTTTGTCTAATGAACTAAACGGAAGTTCAGTATTTGTTCCTAATACACGAGCCATTTCATTTAAACGAGCAGTTACTTCTCTAGCAGAGTCTGTGCCGGGAACCATACGAGCATCATCAAGGGCAGTGCTGATTTCTTTAAACATACCTTGCACACTTGTTGGTTTCAAAGTAATACCAGCATCTTCAACTGCTTGATAAGACTGAACAGCTTTGGCTTTTACATTTGCAATAGTTTCTCTTGGGCGATATTTATAATCAATACCTTTACCTGTTGCTGAAGCAGCTACCGTACCAGCAAGAATACCTGCAATAGTGGCTGCTGTGTCGCTTCCAGTAATTTCTTTTACAACTTCAGCAGTTGGCTGTGCAACAAGTCCTGCAGCAGCAGAAGCAGGAACTTGACGAACTAAATCAGCAGCAAGAGCAGGAACATTAGGAGCTACCTTAGCCATTCCAGCAGTGCTTGTCATTGCTTGTGTCCCAGATTGTACAGCTCTTTCTAAAGCATTTTCAGGAACAGGAACTCCAGCTTGTGTAAGCATTTGACTCTGTGCTTGAGCAGCAGAAGGCATACGACTTTCTGAACCAAGTGCTTGTGCGCCTAAATTATACCCACCTCTAATTGCTTCTAATATCATTGTGGCAGGAGAAGTAAATGCTTCGTAACCAGCACGAGCAGTTAGACCAACTTGACGACCAAACTCATCCACCATTGAACGTTGTTTAGGGGCTTGTGTCGGAGCCTGTGCTGCCCCACCAGATAATTCTTCTAAATCCGCATCAGATAATTCAGTAGCAGAGTTATACGTTACACCATTAATGGTATATTTTGGCATTATTAATCCTCAATAGTTACAACAAGACCAGACTTGAGTGTACGAGTTTTCTTAGGAGTAGACGGTTGTGTTGTAGGCTGTGCTGGTGCTTGACCACCAAACAACGGTTCTACCTTTTGTGAAGTACGTCGTTGGTCGATTCTAGAAGCAGTGCGGTCTTTAGCTCTTACAATAGCTGCATTATAACGATTTAATGCTTGTAAAGAAGCCTCTGAGTCATTGCGTCCATAAGCAGCAACCAAAGCATTAGCAAAACGCAATACGTCTTTATCTGTCTGTACACCTTTTTCAGCACTAACTTGTAAGTTAACGGCTGTGTCTACTGCAGATTTTAATGCTTCATACGCACGACTTTCTTCAGTTGAGTTACCTACAGCATTTTGTGCCATATATTTGGCATTGTTAACAGGGCTTAGGTTTAGTTTACGAACACCTTTAGCATCTGGTGTAAGATTCTGAATTGAAGGACCAAGTGCTTCTGCTTGTGCTGTGTAAGTGTCGATAGCTTCCAAATCTTTATCTTCACTCTTTTGTAAACTAGCAGACAATGGTTTTGGAGGAGTTTCGGCTTTCCCAGCAGCAGCGGCAGCAATTTTAGCTCGTCTATCTTGTGATTCAGTAAGAATTTTAAGAATTTTATCAGGCGAACCATACTTAGTTACAATACTAAGAATCTGTTGCTCTGTTGCATTTGGAGGAAGGTTTGACAGCTCTACTCTTAACTTCTCTTCCTGTGAAGCAGACAATGCTTCTTTAGCAATTGTTCCTTCTGTTCTTTGAATATCTAGTTGTGTCTTTTGACGACCAAGACCAGATGTCTCCATCTCATCAGCACGCTTTGCAGCCATCATTGCTTCATTAGGAGCAATAGGCTGTAACGAACGAGCAAAGTCACGCATACCTGTTGGAGATGTCAAATCAAACTGTGAAGACAGTTGTTTAATTTTTGAGATTCGTTCTAATTCAGGGTCACCACCAAGTAAACCACCGACTCCACGAGCTAGTCCAGCACTACCTTGATAGATAGACATCTTAGCTTGTTCAAGAGGAGCCAACTGTGCATAACGAAAAGCATTAGACATATCTGTTGCTTGACGTTGTTGCATTAGTTGCTGTGGGTCTACACCGAATAAACCACCTACAATATTATCTGCCATAATTAAAATGCTCCTGAAGCCCAGCTAGATGTAGGCATTGTATTAATATCGACACTACGATTAGTCCCGCTTCCTAGTAAATCGCTAAACCAACTACTACCAGCACCGCCTCCGCCACCAGCAATAGAACCAGCACCGCTAAGTGCAG
>Ga0209500_10000421_pt1 | contig 36564 bp, 32 predicted proteins | sample S_140212_EF_Meta_FD_187323 | JGI IMG/M metagenome (GOLD analysis project Ga0209500, IMG submission 187323) | Freshwater microbial communities from Lake Simoncouche, Canada to study carbon cycling - S_140212_EF_MetaG (SPAdes) (version 2) | ecosystem: Environmental > Aquatic > Freshwater > Lake ...
GGCACACTAGCCGCGGGCGGAATCAGCCCAAAGGTCAACGCCGAGATGGCGTTCTGTACCGCGGCGAGCACGGACTGCAGATCATTGGTGATCACGGTCGACACCGCGGAGAGCAGAACACCGGGCAATGCAGTAGTCACACTGTTGATCTGTGCGGTGACGAAGGACTGGAAGGACCCGGTGGCTTCAAGGACGGCCTGCTGGATCGAGGTGATCGGCGCAACCAGGCCGGTGCTCAGAGTCTGCACTGCGGTCGGGAGGTCGCCGGTGGCCAAGGCCTGGACCGCAGTGACCAGAACCACGGGTATGGCACCCAGGGCGTCGCCGAATCTCGCCGGAATGGACGTGGGTCCGATAAACAGACCGGCGACCGTGGAGTTGAAGTACGCGAAGACATCCGTGGCCGCCGCGGTGACCAACGGTGTGGCCTGGGTGAGGAATTCGGTCGCGATGGCATTGGCGAAGTCCGCTGGAACCAGGCTGGTGATATCGGGGATCGCGCCGCCGATACCCAGCGACTGCAGTAGCGAGACGATGTCGGTGAAGGGCAGGGTCAACGCGGCCAGCGTCACATCAGCGACGGCTGGAGTGGGAACCGTCAGCGGGCTCAGGGCCCCGGACTCGACCGGTGCCAGCGCGATCGCGCCGACTCCCACGACGGCCACCATTCCCGCGGTCAGGGACGAACGAACTGAGATCTGCATGGCCCAACTCCCGTCAATTTGACCCCACCTGTCACTGGAGTCACCTGAGAATAGCCTGAGCGAGGCCGAATCACCATCCCTCGGCAGGCGGGCCACCCGCCACGGGTCCCTGCTACGCCCGCGCGTTGCCGGCTTTCCACTGCTCCCAGGGGATATTCCAGTCACCGAGACCCTCGGTGCCGGACAGCACTGAGCCGACGGTATTTCGGACCTCGATGACGTCCCCGCGCCTGGTGTTGTTGTAGAACCACTGCGCGTTGTCGGGGCTGACGTTCAGGCAGCCGTGGCTGGTGTTGGTCGACCCTTGGGCGCCGACCGACCACGGCGCCGAGTGCACATAGATGCCGCTGTAGGACATCTGAGTGGCCCAGTCCACTTCGAGCCGGTACCCCTTGGGCGAGTCGGATGGCACGCCGTAGGTCGCCGAATCCATGATGAGGTGCTGATATCGATCGCCGATGGTGTAAACGCCGTTGTTGGTCGGAGTGGCGTCCTTGCCCATCGAGATCGGAATGGTCTTGATGACCGCGCCGTTGCGCCGCATGGTCAAAGTCTTGGTGGCATCGTCGGCGGTGCCGATCAGCGAATCACCGATGCTGAAGGCGGCGGTGCGATCCTGCTGTCCGTACAGCCCGCCGCCGAGGTCGACACCGAAGGTCTTAACGGTGACGTTCACCGTCGTGCCCGGCTCCCAGAAATCCTGCGGACGCCACCGCACCTCGCGGTTGCTCAACCAGTAGAACGCACCCTCGACCGGTGGTTCGGTGGTCACTGTGATCGCGTTCTGGGCGGCGAGTCGGTCGGGAATGTTCTCGTCGAAGCGCACCGCGATGGCCTGCCCGACGCCGACGACGTCGCCGTCGTTGGGCATCAGATACGCCATCGTGAGATTGGCCGGCGAGTGCGACGCGAACTTCAGAGTCCGGGTGCTGACGCCGCCGAGGCCCAGCGCCCGGGCGGTGATGGAGTAGCGCTTGTTGTAATCCAGCGGATCGGCTGCCGACCAACTGAGACCGTCCGGGCTGAGGTCTCCGGCGACTGGATCGCCGGTGTCGTCGACCATGGCGACGGATCCCAGCACCCCGCCCTGGACCTCGAGCGTGATCGGCTGGTCGACATGGACCCCGACGGCGCCGTCGGCCACTGATGCGGTGAGCTTTGGGATCAACAGATCGCTATAGGGCGTGCCCTTATCGGCGAGCACCGTGGGTTCCGACCGGTTGATGCCGCAGCCACCGACTGCGGGCAGCACCGAAAGCACGACGACGAGGGTGGCCAGCCAGACGCGCGACCGCGGCCGGCGAACCGGTCGGTGTGCTCGCATACTGGCTCCAAACTCACGGCGACGGGTGGGTTCCGTCCGAGGCAATTCGTCTCCCCACCTGACCCAACTCTAGGTGCAGCCAATTCACCTCACCGGCGCCCGCCTGTTATTGTCGCTGACACGCGCCGTTAGCTCAGTTGGTAGAGCAGCTGACTCTTAATCAGCGGGTCCGGGGTTCGAAACCCTGACGGCGCACCCAGAGTTTTTTTGTAACGTTGCGATCACGGGCCGCGATACTTCGAACATCATGCCCGGTAGACGACGACTTGCGTTCCCTGCGGCCACAGCTGCCATCGGTATACCGATGGCACTGCTGCTTGCCGCCGCGGCGCCGGCCGAGTGGGATCCGCTCATCGTGGCCGCTCCGGTGTCGGCGAAGATACTGATGCCCGGCGTCGGAAACGAACGGGGTCTGCAAGTCGCGACGATCCTGGCCGAACGCGCGATCAGCGCGCAATTCCCCGAGGTACACAATATCGGCGGTGTCCGTCCGGACAGCATGAAGTGGCATCCGCAGGGCCTCGCCATTGACGTGGGAATCCCGGACTACGGCAGCGCCGCGGGCAAGGCCCTCGGGGACCGAATCGCGGCGTTCGCCTTCGCCAATGCGGACCGGTTCCACCTGGTGCATGTGATCTGGCAGCAGACCTACTACCCGATCGGCGGAAAGCCGCATCGGATGGCCGACCTCGGCTCCGATGATGCCAACCACTACACCCATGTTCACATCGCGACCGAGGGTGGCGGGTATCCAACGGGGACCGAAACCTACCTCGGATAGGCTCGGACTGCCGGTAGCTGTGGAACTCAGCAGTGATTTCGTTTTAGCACTTAAAGATGCCATCTGCGTGAAATGTGTGCTATCTTCCATGTTTGCTGCAATCTGATAGGACGCAACCATGACGGCCGATGGGGCTGGCAGCCATGCGCAGCCACCTGAGCGTCGCGACGACGCCGACCTGCCACTGCGGGTATTCAGCTGCAGCCGACTGGGATTGCAGGCCAACCCCCCGGTGCGCCGCCCGAGCTCGGGTGGTTGGCTGCGGCGGCGCTGAGCGCTAGCGGCGCCGGATTCCGCGAAACAGGATCACCACGGTCAGCGTTCCCACGCCCACCAGGGTCGCGGTCACTGCGGGTTGCTTCACCCAACGCAGCACGGCGGATTTGAGGTCTTCGGTAAGGCGTTGTGGATTGGCGCGCTCGGCCAGTGAATCGACGGTCAGTGCCAGCTGGTCACGTGCCGCAGCGATGTCCGCCTTGATGAGCTCGGGATCCCGGTCCACCACGTCCGTCCTCGCTTCCGCCGTCAACCATGCCGCCATTACCCTAGAACAGCGCCGGGCCCCGGAAAGCTAAGGGTGGGCGCAGCGATACACCGGCTGAGACGAAGGGATGGACTGTGACCGATACCGCACGCCTGGAGGTCGGCGACACCGCACCGGCGTTCACCCTTCCCGATGCGGACGGGAAACCCGTCAAGCTCTCGGATTTCACGGGCCGCACAGTCATCGTCTACTTCTATCCGGCCGCCTCGACTCCGGGCTGCACCAAACAGGCCTGCAACTTCCGGGACAGCCTTGCCCAACTCAATGACGCCGGCATCGACGTCGTCGGCATCTCCCCGGATAAGCCGGAGAAACTGGCCAAGTTCCGCGATGCCGAATCGCTGACCTTTCCGCTGCTTTCGGATCCGGAAAGGAAAGTTCTCAGCGCCTGGGGCACGTTCGGCGAGAAGAAGATGTACGGCAAGACCGTGCAGGGCGTGATCCGGTCGACGTTCCTTGTCGACGAGAAGGGCAAGATCGCGTTGGCGCAGTACAACGTGAAGGCGGCAGGTGCGGCAACCTTGATCCAGAAGATCATCGCCGGTAACACGTGACGGCATCGGTGCCGCTTCAGACGCAGGAGTAACTTTCTGACCCAGGAGTAACACGGGAGCCCCAGGGACCGACATCACGGTGACAAGACAAAGCGCGGGTGAAACCTGCTGCTCGACGCACCGGAGGTCGGAATATGACGCGACGTGGACGCCTGCTCAGCTTGCTGGCAGCCGTTGTGGCTGTTCCCGTCATTGTCGCCGGGGCACCCGCAGCACCGGCACACGCCACAGGGGAATCTGACGCTCAGCTGGTTTCCAGCCAGCGCTCCGCCGTATCGGTTGGCGGCTCCGAGCGCGGATTGCAGATTCAGACGATCATGGCCAGACGAGCCATCGTCTCGCGATTTCCCGAGATTCGGGAGATCGGTGGGGTCCGGCCCGACAGCATGAAGTGGCACCCCGAAGGTCTGGCGATCGACGTGATGATTCCGGATTGGCAGACGCCGGCCGGCAGAGCACTCGGTGACCGCATCGCCACGTTCATCTCCGAGAACGGCAGGCGTTTTGGACTCGATTACCTCATCTGGCAACGGATGTATACCCCCGCCGAGGGCAAGCCGTACCTGATGGACGACACCGGCAATCCCGACGCCAACCATTTCACCCACGTCCACATCTCCACCCACGGCGGCGGTTATCCGACCGGCCGGGAGAATTTCCTGGACTAGTCCACCTGCGTGCCGAGCATGCCCAGCAACAGCGCCTCGGCGGTGGCGGCTCGTTCCAACACACCGAGATGCAAGCTCTCGTTGACGCTGTGCGCCTGGGTGCCGGGATCCTCCACACCGGTCACCAGGATCGTGGCCTCGGGGAACGTCTCGGCGAACATGGCGATGAAGGGAATCGAGCCACCCATGCCCATGTCGACGGCGTCGACACCCCAGGCCTGCCGGAAGGCTGATCGCGCGGCGTCGTACACCGGTCCCGTCGCGTCGATGGCATAGGGCTGCCCGACGTCGCCGTCAGTGACGGTGACCTTCGCGCCCCACGGAGCGTGTGACTCAAGGTGGCGACGCAGGGCCGCGAGGTGTTCGGTGGCGTCTCCGCCGGGCGCCACCCGCAGGCTGACCTTCGCCTGGGCACTCGGGATCAGGGTGTTGGAGGCCTTGGCGATCGGTGTGGTGTCGATACCGATGACGGTGATCGCGGATTTAGCCCAGAGTCGTTGCGCCACAGAGCCGGTGCCGATTTCACCCACCCCGTCGAGAAGGCCCGACTCGTCCCTGACCCACTGCGCCCCGCGGTCGACGGCCGCTGCCCGTGCCTCATGAAGGCCGGCCACTGCGACATTGCCGTCATCATCGTGCAGGGTGGCCAGCAGTCGGATCATGGCGGTCAGCGCGTCGGGAACCACACCACCCCAGATTCCCGAGTGCAGGCCGTGCCCGAGAGTGGCGACCTCAACGACGCAGTCGACAAGTCCGCGTAGTGACACCGTGAGCGCGGGAACGTCGACCGACCAATTGTCGGAGTCGGCGATCACGATGACGTCAGCCGCAAGCTTGTCGTGGTGGGCGGCCAGCAGTCGACTCAGCGACGGTGAGCCGCTCTCCTCCTCGCCCTCGACGAACACCGTCACCCCGACCGGTGGATTCCCGTCGTGTGCCCGAAAGGCCGCGAGATGGGTTGCGATACCTGCTTTGTCGTCGGCGGTGCCGCGGCCGTACAACCGACCGTCGCGCTCAGTGGGTTCAAAGGGCGCTGAATCCCATTGCGCCGGATCACCTTCCGGCTGCACGTCGTGGTGGGCATAAAGCAGCACCGTCGGTGCACCCGACGGCGCGGGGTGATGGGCGATCACCGCCGGTGCTCCGCCCTCGCTGACGATCTCGACGTGCGCAAAACCGGCGTCGCGCAACAGTTCTGCGACTGCCTGCGCACTGCGATGCACCTCGTCGCGTCGCGCCGGATCGGACCACACCGACTCGATGCGCACCAGTGCCTCGAGATCGCGCCGGACATCGGGCAGGATTTCGCGCACGCGTGCGACCAGATCACTCATGATCTGGCGTCCGCTAGAGGATCTCGAGGATGGCCACCGCGGCGGCGGTGTCACCCTCATGGGTCAGCGAGACATGGATCACCACATCGGCGAGGTGCTGAGCGATCTCACCGGTCAGCCGAACCTTGGGCCGACCCCACATATCGGTGATCACCTCGATATCGCGATGGATGCCCTCCGTCAGCATCGGGCGCTGCGCGAACCGGGAGCCAGACCACGCCTTGATGACAGCTTCCTTGGCGGCCCAGCGGGCAGCCAGATGCCGGGCGGCAACCGAACTCTTGTCGGCGGCGTCGCGGCGCTCACCCGGTGTGAAGGTCTCGGCGAACACCGTGCCGGGCTGGTCCACCTGCTCGGCGAAATCCGGAATGGACACCAGGTCGATCCCCACACCCACTATCGCCACAGGAAATAAAACTAGCGGACGTAGGTGCCGTCGTCGCCCAGGCGCGAGGCCGGATCAAGCAGCATGGCCGCCTCCTGCGGCTTCTCCGGCGCATCATGGCCGAACCGACGATCGGCGGGCCGCTCATACATCGGCTGCCCACCCGCGATGGCTGCGGCCAGTCGACGCTGTCCGGCCAGCACCCGCGCGTTCGCCCGCCGCTGGTAGTCGTGGCGTTCATCGGCGCTCAGCGTGGCCAAGAATGCCTGCGGATGCACCAGTGCGACGAGTCCGGACACGTGACCGAAGCCGAGACTGGTAACCAGGCCGGCCTTCAGCGGGAACCGGCCACCCAGTCGCAGGGTCTCCCGCGGCCAGACGAAGTGACTCGAGACGGCCAGTTCGTCATCGAGGCAGTCCAGGCTGCGGTTGGGCGGGATGACGCCGTCGCGCAGCACCTGGCACAGGCCGAGCATCTGGAACACCGCGGCACCGCCCTTGGCATGGCCGGTGAGTGTCTTCTGCGACACCACGAACAACGGTGCTCCGGCCGAGCGCCCGAGTGCGTCGGCGAGACGTTCGTGAAGTTCGGTCTCGTTGGGATCGTTGGCCAGAGTGGACGTGTCGTGTTTGGAGATGACCGCGATATCGTCGGCGCCCACTCCCAGTCGACTCAGCGAGCGCGCCAGCACGGAGTCGCGGCCGCCGCGACCGGCACCGAGCGCGCCGAGTCCGGGCGCCGGGATCGAGGTGTGCACACCATCGGCGAAACTCTGCGCGTAGCCGACCACGGCCAGCACCGGCAGACCCATCTTCAGCGCCAGATCACCGCGCGCCAGCAGGATGGTGCCGCCGCCCTGTGCCTCCAGGAAGCCCAGCCGGCGGCGATCGTTGGCGCGGGAGATCTTCGAATCACTGATACCGCGGGCCCGCATCATCTCGGTGTCGGCGGTGGCCGCCATGTCACCGAAGCCGGTGATGGCGTCAGACGTCATATCGTCGAACCCGCCGGCGACCACCAGTTCGGCCTTGCCGAGTCGGATCTTGTCGACGCCCTCTTCCACCGACACCGCCGCGGTGGCACAGGCGCCCACCGGATGGACCATCGCGCCGTAACCGCCGACATAGGACTGCATCACATGTGCGGCAACGACATTCGGCAGCACCTCCTGCAGGATGTCATTCGGTTTGGCGGCGCCGGTGATGTTGCCGTTGAACATCGTCCGCATGCTGGTAAGGCCGCCGATGCCGGTGCCCTGGGTGTTGGCAACCAGGCTGGGGTGCACCCAGCGCATGAGTTCGGTCGGGGTGAACCCGGAGGATAGGAATGCGTCGACGGTGGCGACCATGTTCCACAACGCCACCCGGTCGACGGCCGCGGCCATATCGGCACCCAGGCCCCACACCTTCGGGTCGAATCCAGTGGGGATCTGACCACCCACGGTGCGGGACAGTTTCGCCCTGCGCGGTACCCGAATCTCAGTGCCCGCCTTGCGGATCACCTCCCAGTCGCCGGAGTCGCCGACCGGTCGCACCACGGTGCGATCGGGGTCGGCATGCTCAAATGCCCGCGCTTCGGCCTCCGTGGACACCACGAATCCGAAGTCACGCTCCAGGAAGACGCTGACCAGAAGTTCCGTCGAGTGGTCAGCATGCAGAGCGCCATCGGCGACGAACTCACGAATGCCGCAGCGCTCGACGACGGCGTCGTGGTAGCGCTCGACGATCTCGGCCTCGTCCACCAGGTCCCCTGACACGGTGTCATACCAACCCGGCTTCGGATCGTCCTCCCACTTCAAAAGTCCAGTGGTCCAGGCTAATTCCAAGACGCCGGCGGCCGACAGTTCATTGTCGACCTCCATCTCGAACCGGGTGCGTGAGGACCCGTAGGGCCCGAGTTCGGCCCCGCCGACGATCACCACCAACTCGGCCGGATCAATATCGAGGTCAGCCCAAACCGGTGGCAGTGACGCCCGGTGCCCGCGCGGCGGGGACGGCAGCGCGGCGATGGTGCCTTCTGTCGGCTCGTCATCGGTCGCTATGGCCGAGTCGTGCGCCGTCTCCTCGCGGGCTTTGGCAGCGAGTTCGGCCATATCGAGTTCGATATCGCCCAACCCTCCGGTGAGGTCGACCTTCAGTGGTTCCGCGGCGGCGGCGACCTTGGCTTCGGGCGTGCACAGGTCCAACAGCATCGCCGCCATCTCCGCCGTGGTGTACGTCGTCACCCCGGCCGCCTCGACGGCGTCGACGATGGCGTCGTTGTGCCCCATGAGTCCGGTGCCCTTGGTCCAGCCGATCAGTGCGTGGGCGAAGGTAACCCGTTGCGCCCACGAGGATTCCGCGCCCCACCGGGTCACCACCGCATCGAGTGCGGACTTGGACTCGCCGTAGGCACCGTCGCCGCCGAACATGCCGCGGTTCGGCGATCCGGGCAGCACCACGTGCAGCCTGGATGCGATGTCACGTTCGGAGCCGATGGCTGAGAGTCCGCCGACGAGCCGTTCGACGGCCCACAGCAGAACCTTCATCTCCATCTCGGAGCGAGACCCGGCCTCGGACAGGTCACCGGCCACTCGGGGCGCGGCGAACGGGAACAACATTGTCGGAGTCTGGGCGTCCTTGACGTGAATGGCTTGCGGCCCAAGGTTTTCACTCTGATCGTTGCCCACCCAGGACACCAGGGCATCGATATCGGCGTAGGACGCCATGTTGGCCGGCAGTACCCACAGGGCAGCGCCGAAGCGCGCGTTGTCACGATACAGCGACTTGTAGAAACCCAGCCGCTCGTCATCAAGTCCGGAGGTGCTGGCGATCACGGTGGCCCCGCCGTGGAGCAGTTGACCCACCACGGATGCGGCGATGGAACCTTTGGACGCTCCGGTGACGACAGCGACCTCGTCTGCGTAGCGTCCGACGCCGGGGTTCTCCGCGCCCGCCGCGATACGCGCATACAGCGCCGCATGGACTGCCCGACCCTCGGCCAGCGCGCGGCCGCGCCACCAGTCGGCCTGGGTGGCCACGGTGTGTCCGGCGCCCTCGAATCCCTCGGACAGCGTCGCCCAGTTCGCGTCGATATCGTTCGCGTCGGCCAGCCACAGCTTGACCAGATCCTCGCGGGCGCTGGCCCACCGGTCGTCGAGCAGAACCGCTTTGCGGGCATCGAACGCCGGTGCCACCAGTCGAGGCCAGTCCGAACCGAGTTCTGCGGTCACCAGGTCGACGAGTTCGGCGTCGGTGGAGGCCGGCAGCGCGGAGACCGGGTTGTCCAGCCCGAGTTGGCCCAGCACCAGGCGTGCGGCCGAGGCCAACACACCGCCCGGGCCGGTAACAGTCTCCGCGAACTCGGTGAGCGCGGCCGAGTCGACAACACCACCGACGTCGCCACCGGCCGAGGGCAACGCCACCGCAATACCGTGGCGGGCCGCGACCGCAGCGACCGCACCGTCGATGGCCTTATCCACCGCGGCGGCGTCCGGCAGGGCGCCGTCGTGCAACCCGCCGAGGGCTCCGCCACGGACGCTGCTGCCCTCCCGGGTACCCAGGACGAGTTCGACGGTGACGTGCTTGGCCCAGCCCGCGCCGAGTTCCCATGTCTTGGTGACTCGTTCGGCGATCGCGGCCGGTCGTTTGCCGGACGGCCCGAGCACGGTGCGCAGTTGGTCGTTGACGGCGTCGGAGAGCACCGGGCCGAACGGCTTGTAGGTGCGGGCCAGTTTGTTCACCTGTCCCCGTAGCGCATTGAGGTCGGCTTCGGCGGCGCCGTCGATGGCGCCGAGGTTGAGTTCCGAGCCCAAGTCGACCAGCAATTGGTTGCGGCGCGAGGAGGCGCCGTCGGTGATCGACTCGATCGAATCCAATGCCTCGATCTGATCGATCCGCATCTTGGCCGACAGCGCGATCAGCGCGAGCGTGGCGTCGGCGGCACCGAAGGTGATGTCGTCGGGGCGTGCCGCGCCGGTGGCGGCAGTGGTCGGTGCGGCGGCCGGTGCCGACGCGGCCTCGACGGACACACCGGCGGCCGGGGTTGTGGCTTCCGCCTCCGCCTCCGGTTCCGGCTCAGGATCGGTGTCAGTGGCGAACAGCACCGCGGCGTCGCGCTCCACGTTGAGCACCTGCACTGTGCTGTAGGCATATTCGGGCAGTTTGAGGGTGTTGTTGGCCAGGCCGGCCACCGTCGGCGCGGACTTCACCCCGATCTCGACAAAACGCTCCACGCCCAGACCGCCGGCGGCCTCCTCGGTGAACAGCAGGTCCTGGGTCTCGATCCAGCGCACCGGGCTGGCGAACTGCCAGGCCAGCAGTTCGATGATCACGCGACGAGCGACCTCGCCGCGACGATGAGTGATCCAGGTGTCGTAATCAGCGAGGATCTCGTCAAGCGACTCAGCCGGAACCAGATCGCGGATCTCCTGAATGAAATCGCGATCCAAGCTGAACAACCGGGGCACCAGGTTGGGGATGTACCGGCCGATCAGGGCCTCCGGGTTGGCCTCAAGCGGCATGATCCGTTCCAGCGAGCGACGGAACTCATCCACTCCGACGCGCAGCACATCGGAGTGGAACGGCACATCGATACCGGGCACGGTGATGTAGGCCCGCTTGCCGCCGGTGAGTTCACGGCGACGCTCGACTTCTTCCTCCAGCGCCTCAAGACCACGGACCGTGCCCGCGATCGCGTACTGCGAACCGCGCAGATTGAAGTTGACGATCTGCAGAAATTCGCCACTGCTGGCGGCGATCTCGGCGACGAACGCTGTGACGTCGGCATCATCGAGATCGATCTGCGACGGTCGGATGGCAGCCAGCCGATAGTTGGAGCGGCCCTGATCGTCACGCGGCACGATGTCGTGCATCTTGCTGCCGCGGTGGAACACCACCTCAAGCAGAGCCTCGAGTTCGTACACGCCGGTGACACAGGCCAGTGCGGTGTACTCGCCAACGGAGTGCCCGCAGGCGATAGCGCCCTCGACGAAGGCGCCCTGTTCGCGCATCTCGGCTACCTGGGCGGCCGCCACCGTCGCCATGGCGACCTGAGTGAACTGCGTCAGGTTCAGCACGCCGTCGGGATGCTGGTAGTGCACGCCCGCGGCGATCAGGCTGGTCGGATTGTCACGGACCACGTGCAGCACCGAGAAACCCAGGGACGCGCGGGTGAACTTGTCAGCCCGGTCCCAGATCTTGCGCGCGGCCTTGGACCGAGCCCGCACCTCCATGCCCATGCCCTTGTGCTGAATACCCTGTCCCGGGAATGCGTAGGCGGTCTTGGGTGCGGCAAGCCGGGCGGTTGCCGACATCACAAGCTCACCGCCTGTGCCACTCCCCCCAGTCGCTTCGCTCCCGCCCCGCCGGGTTTTGGCCGTAACCTCCAAAACCTCTGCGCCCAAGTCGATTCCGACCCGGTCCACGCGGAAGTCGATCTCATCGCCCGGTTGCACCATGCCCAGGAAACGAGCGGTCCACCCCACCAGCTTTCCGGGCGGGACGGGACTTCCGTCGGTGGCCGTCACCACGTGCTGGGCGGCGGCCGACAACCACATTCCGTGCACGATCGGTCCATCGAGGCCGGCCAGCAGTGCCGCGGTCCGGTCGGTGTGGATCGGATTGTGGTCGCCGGAAACATGAGCGAACGGCCGCATGCCGACCGGTGCGGTGATGGTGACGTCGCGGCGGCGACGGCGCGGGGTGTCGGTGGCGTTGCGCGACACCGCTCCCCCAGCACGCACCGGGTCGGTGAGTTCGGCCTCACCGGTTCGGCCGCGGATCGCGAACCGTTCCTCCAGCACCGCCAAAACCGTTCCAGTGGTGTCGCTGACGTTGACGGTGACCGGGACGACCCGACCGACCTCGGTATCGACGGCCACCGACGACGTTGCGGTGATGACCAAGCGCGCCGCCTGCCGCGGCAGTGGCTTGAGCAACCGGGCCGCGTGATCGAGGTGCACCAGGCTCAGCAGGCCTTCGACGACCGGGAAACCGGTAGCGGTGGCCGCTGCACCGATGGCGGCGAACACCGCCGGCCAGCAGCGGCCGACCAGCGCGTCGGGAACCGTCGAGAGGGTGGGAGCCAGTGGGGAGCCGAATGTCGCGGTGACGCCGGTGTGATCAGCAACCCGTTCGGGATCCCACTCCACAGTGACGGTGGCCGCACCGCCGACGAGTTCAGGAAGCTCATCAGGTCCGTCGACACCCGCCGCGATGGCCAGCACCGCGCGCATGGCTGCAGCGGCGTCGGGGGTGAGGACCACCGGCGCTCCGCCGTCGACCACGGTCGGCGGCAAGGTGAAGGCGATGTCGATCCAGGTGCCCGACAGCGGAACGCTCAGAATCACCCGGTCGGTTGCCGCCACCTCAAGCCGAGCTCCGGTGGAATGATTTGTCGCGCTGAGGAATTCACGTGCGGTTCCGCTCCGGGGGTCATGCACCTGCCACTGCGATGGCGGGGCCAACCGGTGCACCGGATTGATGGCGGTGCGCCCGGCCCACAACACGTCCGGGGAGTCCAGCACGATGCCGAGCGGACCGGTGACGTCGGCCCGAACCTGCAGCCGTGACGCCGCCGGCTGCGGCTGCACGCCGGCGGCGAGAACCTCATCGACGGCCGCCTTCTCGAAGCGGTCCAGGAGTTCGCCCACCGGTTCGTCGACGCGGGTGATGCCCGCAACCGCGGCCGTGCCCGGGATGATGCACACCTGATCGGCGGTGTAGCGCGAATCGTGGGCCTGCCACAGTGAATCGCTACGCCACCAGCGTCGGACGTCCTTGTCGATCACCGGAACGAAGTTGACCGGTTTACCCGGGGTCTTGCACTGCTCAATGAAGAACGGCACATCAGCGGGATGCAGCAGCACCGTGCCGGCATCGGGGAAACGCGCCAGCAGCGTGGCGATCGCGCGGTCGGGATCCTCCAGGAGTGCCGCGCCCTCGGCACCGACGAACAGGGTTTCGATCGGCCCGCTGTCTTGGGGGTGCAGGCGCGCCTCGGCGCGCTGCAGCATGGCCGCGAAACGATCCCGCCAGGTGACGTCCAGCCAGGGCGAGCCGTCCCGCTTGGTGTCGGCGGTGCTGTCACCGTCACCGATCGCCAGTTCGACGTAACGCTGCAGCCACTGCTGATAGGTCATCTCGGCGACATCGCCGAAGTAGGGCTTGGCGGTGGCTGCCATGGCTGCGATGACCTCGTCGCGACGCGCCGCAACCGCCTCGGCGTCACCGGCGACGTCATCGAGCAACCGGCCGCACCGCGATGCCGCGTTGTCGATCTCGTGGATATCCGCGCCGAGCTGGCTGCGTCCAGATGCCATGCCGTTCAACGCTTTTCCAGCGCCCACCCACTGGTTCGTTCCGGTGGTGTCGGCGAGCAACTGCTTGACGGCCGGTGAGGTGGTGGCCTCCAGGCAGGCCATGGTTGCGGTGCCGAGCAGGATCCCGTCGACGGGCATTAACGGATATCCGTAGGCCAATGCCCAACGACCGGTGAGGTATTCGGCTGAGCGCTCGGGTGTACCGATTCCACCGCCCACGCAGATCGTGATGTTGGATTGCGACCGCAGTTCGGAGTAGGTGGTCAGCAGCAGATCGTCGAGGTCCTCCCAGGAGTGGTGACCACCGGCGCGACCGCCCTCGATATGGGCGATAACGCTCTTGGTGGACGCCTCGGCAGCGATCCGGATGACTGACCGGATCTGCTCCACGGTGCCGGGTTTGAAGCAGACGTGCGCGATCCCGACGTCATGCAGTTCATCGATCAGTGCGACGGCGTCCTCGAGGTCGGGCACACCGGCGCTGATCACCAGGCCGTTGATCGGGGCGCCGGACTGACGGGCCTTCTGCACCAGGCGCTTTCCGCCGACCTGCAACTTCCACAGGTACGGATCCAGGAACAGCGCGTTGAACTGAATCATCCGGCCGGGCTCGAGCAGTGCGCCCAGTTCTGCCATCCGCCGATCGAAGATCGGCTCGGTCACCTGGCCGCCACCGGCGAGTTCGGCCCAGTGCCCGGCATTGGCGGCGGCGGCGACGATGCGGGCGTCGACCGTCGTGGGCGTCATCCCGGCCAGCAGGATCGGCGAATTGCCGGTGAGCCGGGTGAATTTGGTGGACAACTTGATTGAACCGTCCGGCAGGCTGATCGCCGACGGCGCATAGCTCGACCACGGTCGGCTCACCTCCGGAGCGGCGCCGACGGTGAACAGGTTGCGCTGACCGCCGCGGGTTGCGGCCGGCACGATGCCCACCCCGAGGCCGCGGATCACCGGCGCGGTCACCCGGGTGAGGATGTCTCCGGGGCCGAGGTCGAGAATCCAGCGGGCACCGGCATCGGACAGCCTGGTGACCTCCTCGACCCAGTCCACCGGCTGCACCAGGATGGCGTCGGCCAGCGTGCGAGCCAAGTCGGCATCGAGCCCGATGGCCTCCGCCCACCGGCCGACGATGTCCACACCGTCAGCCAAACGCGGCGCGTGGAATCCGACCTCGACCGCGACCGGGTCGAATACGGGCGAGAAGACCGCACCACCGCGCAGTTTGTTCTTGCGTTCGGCAGCCTCGGCCGTCGCGATTTGCTCGCAGTACAGCTCAAAACGGGAGAGTTGCTCGGGCGTTCCGGTGATCACCACCGAGCGGCGGCCGTTGCGGATCGACAGCACCGGGGGTTCCACCGTGCGGACGTCCTGGGCGAACTCCTGAAGCAACTCGGCGATTCGCTCGGGTTCGGCGTTGGTCACCGACACCATGGGCGAGCGTTCGCCGAGGGCGACGATGCCACGTCGCCGTGCCACCAGAGTGCCGGCCGCACCGAGTAATTGGGCCAGCGCAAGAAGTTCGACGTCCTTACCGCCACCGGCTTTGAGTGCCTCGACCGCCAGCAGGCCCTGGGAATGTCCGGCCATAGCGACCGGCGGCGCGCCCACGAGGTCCAAGCCCTGACGATCCAGTGCCCGGATCGCCGCGATCTGGGTCAGCAGGACGCCAGGCAGGGACACCGCGGCAGAGGTCAGGTGACGTGCCGAGGGTGCGGGCTCGCCGGCGGCCAACTCGCGGACCCACCGCAGCGGCTCGAAGCCGACCGGCCGAACCACGACGAGTTCGTCGGCGACCGGTTCCAGCAGCAGTTCGGCCTCGCCCACGAGCGTGGCGAGTTCGGACTCGATACCCGCCGTGGTGACGAGTTCTTCCAGATTGGCCAGCCAGGAACTGCTGCCCTGCCCGCCGAAGGCGACGGCATATGGTTCACCGGCGTTGAGCCGATCCACGAGCGCCTGCAGGCTGGTGCGATCGGCATCATCGGTGCGCAGCCTGTCGTGCTCATGGATCGTCACCGGTGTGCGTCTCCCTACAGATCGTCTGTCGGCGCTCGCTGTTCGGGCTGCCCAACAGCAATAAGGCTCTCATAAGAACGGCATCCAATTCGCAGCGAATAATCGTTACTGACGAGTTCTACGCGCGAGTAACACGCCATTCGGTCACAGCGGATCAAATGGCGCCACGACGGGCTGGGCCAAACGACCTGCAAGCAGGCGGTTACGGTCGAGTAGGTACAACGTGGCTGTTCAACGCCTAATTGTTATGGAATCGTTACCTGCGAATTTCTTATCACCGGCCGCAGCGCCGCCGGCCGAACCAAGCACGTGCTCAAATTTTCAGTCGACAATTGTTCACCGAAATTGAGACAAAAAGTTTGCTGCAAAAACCTACTTTTGAGTAGCATTTCGGCGATTGCGGGCGAATTGTGTCAGCCTGAGAGGACCCCGGTCGGTGACGACCTGATCGGGGGGTCGAACTGATCGCAACGGTAGGAGCAGCGATGCCCGAACAGTTCACGCCTGCGTCGATCGTCGTCGGCATCGACGGATCCAGAACCGCCGTTCGCGCCGCACTGTGGGCGATCGACGAGGCAATCAGCCGGGACGTCCCACTTCACCTGGTGGCCGTGGCGAACTCCCCCGCCGCACGCGCCGACGCCGAATTGGCCGTACGTGCCGCGACCGCGGCCGTCGAGGCCACCGGCCGACCGGTCGATCTCGATAGCCGCGTGCTCGACGGCGAACCGACGCCGATCCTGCTGACGCATTCCGGTACCGCCGCGATGGTCTGCGTCGGCGCGGTGGGCCGCAGGCATTTCGACCGAAATCGCCTCGGTTCCACGACCGGTGCCCTGGTCGCCGCAGCGCACTGCCCGATCGCCGTGGTCCGCGGCGACGACGGGTCCGCCGCCGAACCCGGAGGCTGGGTGGTGGTGGAACTCGACGAGACTCCCGACAGTGCGGCGGTGCTGCAATTCGGTGTCGCAGAGGCGAGACTTCGCAACGCGCCACTGCGGGTGCTCGGCGCCTGGCAATCGCGCTATACCGATGTCCACGATTCGCACGCGGTGGCCGACGGCAACCGCCTGGTTCGCTCGCAACTCGACCGGCGGTTGTCGCAGTGGCGGCACCAATACCCCGACCTTGACGCAAAACCCGTGGCAATCCACGGCAGCGCGCTCAACTATCTGTCCAAACATGCCGGTGAGATTCAACTCGTGGTGGTCGGCGCGCCGAACGCCACCGGCGTCGGCGATCTTCTCGGGCCCATGGGCCTGACCACGCTGAACGACACCGACTGCACGATCGTCGTCGTAGATCGCCAACGACTGCTGTAAGCGGGCCACCGACCGATATGGTTGCAGGAGGGCAACGGAGGGTAGGCAATGGTCAACGTCTTTCTCGTCGACGATCACGAAGTCGTGCGCCGGGGGCTGATCGACCTGCTGAGCGCCGACCCTGAACTCGACGTGATCGGCGAGGCCGGGTCGGTGGCCCAGGCCATGGCCCAAATTCCCGCGTTGCGGCCCGACGTCGTGGTGCTCGATGTGCGCCTGCCGGACGGCAACGGCATTGAACTGTGCCGCGATCTGCTGTCGAAGATGCCGGATCTGCGATGTCTGATGCTGACGTCGTTCACCTCTGACGAGGCGATGCTCGACGCGATCCTGGCCGGCGCCAGTGGGTACGTGGTCAAGGACATCAAGGGCATGGAACTGGCCAAGGCGATCAAGGATGTCGGGGCGGGGCGCTCGCTGCTGGACAACCGCGCGGCCGCCGCCCTGATGGCCAAACTGCGCGGCGCCGCCGAGCGCTCCGACCCGCTGTCCGGTCTCACCGACCAGGAACGGGTGCTGCTCAACCTGCTCGGCGAGGGCCTGACCAACAAGGACATCGCGGCGCGAATGTTCCTGGCTGAGAAGACGGTGAAGAACTACGTGTCGCGACTGCTCGCGAAGCTCGGCATGGAACGACGCACCCAGGCCGCGGTGTTCGTCTCCAAACTCGGCCAACAACAAACGCGTGAGCGCTGATTCAGTAAACAGGGTTGCGGAGGGCACATGAAGGGCATCATCTTCCAACTGCTCGAAGACGTCGTGGTTGACGCCTACGGGGAGCCCACGTGGGACGAACTGCTCGATGCGACCGGACTGGACGGGGCCTATACCTCGCTCGGCAGCTACGACGATGCGGAGATCACCGCACTGGTGGCTGCCGCCGCAACCAAACTCTCGCTGCCCGAGGGAGAGGTGCTGCGCTGGTTCGGACAGCGGGCGATACCCGGGATGGCGAAACGCTGGCCCGAGTTCTTCACCCCGCATCAGACGACGATGCCGTTCCTGCTGTCGCTCAACGACGTCATCCACCCGGAGGTGCGCAAGCTCTATTCCGGCGCCTACTGTCCCCATTTCGCGTTCAGCACGTCGCCGGATGGATCACTGACGATCGGCTACCGCTCGCCGCGCCAGCTTTGCGACCTCGCCCACGGCTTCATCTTCGGCGCCAGCGACCACTACGGTGAGTCGCTGGTGGTGCAGCACCGGGCATGCATGCATGACGGTGCGGACAGCTGCCTGATCGCTGTGACGCCAGCCTAGGGTGGACATGACTTCGGTGCGGGAATGACTACAGAACGCGAAAAAGCATGCGCTCCAGTAGATCTGGTCGCCGCACTGACAGCCGACAACAAACTGCTCGCTCGCCGGTTGGACCGAGAACGGAGGATCCGTCTCGAGGCGGAGAACATCGCCGAACGCGGATTACGCGACCTTTACCAGAAGCAACGCGATCTCGAGGTGCTCTTCGCCATCACCATCATGGCCAACCAGGCCGATTCGGTCGCCGAGGTGCTTACTTCCGCACTGGAATACATCTGCCACTTCACCGGGTGGCCCGCGGCGCACGCCTTCATCATCAGCGGCGAAGGCGCCGACCGCCGGATGCGGCCGACCGGCATCTGGTATCACGATCCGGACCTCGATATTTCCGAGTTGCGTTCCGCCACACAGCAACTCGTGTTTGCACCCGGAGCGGGCCTGCCGGGTCAGGTGTGGGAATCGGGCGCATCGGTGTGGTACGGCGACCTGGCGACGTGCGACAACTTTGCGCGCCGGGACAGTGCCCTACGGTCAGGGATGCGGGTGGCGTTCAGCACCCCGATTCTGGTCCGATCCGAGGTGGTGGGGTCGCTGGAATTCTTCGGCACCAACCCGACGCCCGAAGATGACGGCCTGCTGGGCCTGATAGCCAAGGCCAGCACCCAATTGGGCCGCACGATCGAGCGGGAAAGAAATGAGACCCTGCTCGCCGGAATCGCGATCGACAACGCTGCGCTCTACGAGCAGTCACGCGAACGCCTGGCCTGGATCGAAGCCACCCGTGACATCGCCACCGAACTGCTGGGCGGCGACGATCCCGCGCGGGTGTTCCAGCTCATCGCCGATTCCGCGTTGCGGTTGGCCCAGGCGGATGCGGTGCTGGTGGCCGTGCCCAACAACACCGAGCCCCACAACACCGAGCCCCACAACACCGAGCCCCACAACACCGAGCCCCACGGCACCGAGCTAGCCGCGTCCGAGGTGGACGAACTGGTGGTGGTCGCGTCGGCAGGTTCGGCCAGACGCGGCGCAGACGCGGCACTGACCGTTCTGCCGGTCAGTATCTTCGGGCCTGTCCTGACCGATCACACGCCTCGACTGCTGCCGGAGTTCACGGGTATGGAGCTGATTCCCGGCGCGGGCCCGGCAATGGTGCTGCCGCTGCGAACGACCGAGGCCGTTGCCGGCGTGGTGGTGCTGCTGCGTCGAGCGGGCGAGGCGCACTTCGGTGACAGCCAACTGGACATGATGGCGGCATTCGCCGATCAGGCGACACTTGCCTGGCAGTTGGCCAACACCCAGCGCCGGATGCGCGAACTGGATGTGGTCGCAGACCGCGATCGGATCGCGCGGGATCTTCACGACCACGTCATCCAGCGATTGTTCGCCGCCGGCCTGTCGCTGCAGGGCGCCAACCAGACTGTCCGGTCGCCGGAGGTTCGAACACGTCTGGACGACGTCGTGGATGAGTTGCAGGCCGTGATCCAGGAAATTCGAACGACGATCTTCGACCTGCAGGACGGATCGCAGGGAACAACCAGACTGCGTCAGCGACTCGAACAGGCGATCGCGGCGTTCTCCGGATCGGGGCTTCGCACGACGCTGCAGTTCATCGGGCCGCTATCAGTGGTGGAACCGGTACTCGCCGACCATGCCGAGGCGGTGGTGCGCGAAGCCGTCAGCAATGTGGTACGGCACGCGGGCGCCACCACGCTCACCGTCACCGTGCGGGTCGAGGACGACTTCAGCATCGAGGTGCTCGACGACGGGTGCGGTATGCCGTCGAACGTGACGCCCAGTGGGCTGACCAATCTTCGCGTCCGCGCCGAGGAGGTCGACGGAGCGTTGACCATCACCGAGGCGCCGGGTGGCGGAACACTCCTGCACTGGTCGGCTCCGCTGATCTGATCGCGGCGTTAGGCTGAAAACCATGTCAGTCGACCGTGCCGCACTCATTGCCGGCGGCATCCGTCTCGCGTCGGGCGTCTCGTTTCTCGTCGACCCGGTCCGGGCCAACCGGCTCTGGGGAGATCCTGACCAACCTGCCCCGACCGCGCGCCTGCTGTTGCGTTCCATGGGCTACCGCGACGCCCTGATCGGTGGACTGCTGGCGACGGCCGCACTGCGCGGGCGAGACACCCGCGGCTGGTTCCTCGCCTCCGCCGGCGCCGACGGTGCCGACCTGCTGGGTGGCATGGGTGTCCATGATGACCTGAAACGCTCGCAGCGGGTGATCGGCCTTGGCGGCGCGATCATCGGCATAGGGGTCGGACTCTGGGGTGCAACGCGCCGACGCGCCGTCAATACGTTCCACGCGTAATCACCGCGCGACAACCACCGGAATCCGGGCTGCGTTGGCCACCGCGGTGCTCACCGACCCCAGCACCATTCCGGCGAAACCGCCGCGACCGTGACTGCCGATCACCAGAAGCTGAGCCGCCTGCGCCTGCTCGAGTAGTTGGTGGGCCGGCCGGTCGGCGACGACGACGCGGCGCACCAGTACGTCCGGATAGCGCTCGCCCCATCCGGCTAGACGCTCCGCCAACGTCTCCTCGGCGCCGGACTGCAACACCGACCAGTCCACACCGGGGAACTCCAACATGCCGGTATCGCTCCAGACATGGACGGCCACCAAATCCACCCCGCGGAATGACGCTTCCTCAAAGGCGATCTCGACGGCACGTTCGGATGCCGGTGAACCGTCCACTCCCACCACCACCGGTGCCTTCGACGGATGCGGGATCAGCGGATCCTCGTCATGAACAACGGCCACCGGACAGGTGGCGTGATGCAACACACCCGTACTGACGGATCCGAGCAACCCGCGGGCCAAAGCGCCGCGGCCGCGGCACCCCACCACGATCAGCTGAGCCCGACCGGATAACTCGGCCAGTACCGGAACTGAGGAACCGGAGACCATCTCGGTCGTCACCGTGATGGGTCGCGACCCGTCGCCGACCGCCAGGGCAGCCTCCTCGGCCGTCTTGACGGCGGTCGCGAGCAGCGTGCGACCCGCTTCCTCCTGCCACTGCAGGTATCCCGCCGGCATCGGTACCTCCGGGAAGGCCATCACCACCGGCGGGTTGAGGACGTGGACCAGTTTCAACGCCACGCCCCGCAGGGCCGCAGCGTGCGCGGCCCAGTCAACGGCCACCTGCGACACCGGCGACCCGTCGACACCGACAATGATCGGTTGAGTGCTTGCCGCGGTTGCCATTTCGCTCCATTCTCCGGTGATAGTCAGCCGAGCCTAGATCCGAACGCAGCCCGAGGTAAGGGGCGTTGGTCACCTGCCCCGCGGCCCGAAGGCCTATCGTCGTTAACCATGGCGGATGTCGCTGCACCCGTGCGGATCGACCCGCGTTACCACGATGCCGTGCTGTTCGACCTCGACGGGGTGATCACCGACACCGCCCCGCTGCACCCGGTACCGGTCGTGGGCTCCACGATCGCACTGATACGCCGATTGGTCGACGCAGGCGTCGCCGTCGCGGTCTATACCGCCAGTCGCAACTGCGCCGCGGTGCTCGAATCAGCTGGTATCGCAGACCTTTTCGACGTTCGGGTGGACGGTATCGTGGCCGCGGAACTTGCGCTGCCGGGCAAACCTGATCCGGCAATGCTGATCGAGACGGCACGCCGACTCGGTGTGCGGCCCGCACGCGCGGTCGTCGTGGAGGATTCCGAGGCCGGTGTCACCGCCGCCCGCGCCGGTGGTTTCGGACTGATCATCGGTGTGGATCGCACCGGCGACGCACGCGCCGAACTCGCCGCGCGTGGGGCCGACGCAGTTGTCGGCGACCTGGCCGAAGTCACGGTGCGGGACATCGACCGGCGGATGTCCGCCCTGCCCGACGCGCTCGCATCGTTCGACCAACTGGTCGGGGTGCTGGGTGCGCACCGGCCGGCACTGTTCTTCGACTTCGACGGCACGCTGTCGAAGATCGTCGACCAACCCGATCAGGCCACCCTGGTGGACGGGGCGGCCGAAGCACTGCGAGCGCTGGCTGCCCGTTACCCGGTGGGGGTGCTGTCGGGGCGCGATCTGACCGATATCAGAGCCAGGGTCGGCATAGCTGGCCTGTGGTACGCCGGCAGTCACGGCTTCGAGATGGTCGCCCCCGATGGGACCTATCACAGCAACGAGACTGCCGCGCAAGCCATCGACGTGCTCCGGCGCGCGGCGGGTGAACTGACGGAACAACTCGCTGACATCAGCGGGGTGTCGGTGGAACACAAGCGGTATGCCGTCGCCGTGCACTACCGCAATGCAGCGCCGGACGCCGCCGGGGCGGTACGCGCCGCGGTGCGCGACGTCGGCGAGTGCCGCGGCCTGACGATGTCGGCGGGACGCAAAGTCGTCGAGCTTCGCCCGAATGTGGACTGGGACAAGGGCAAGACCCTGGAGTGGATCCTCGACAAGGTGACCGGCGGCGTTCCGCCGATGCCAATCTTCATCGGGGATGATCTCACCGACGAGGACGCCTTTGATTCCGTCCTGCACAACGGGATCGGCATCGTCGTCCGCCATACCGAGGACGGTGACCGGGCAACCGCTGCCCGGTATAGCCTCAACGACCCGGATCAGGTGCGGGAATTCCTCGACAGACTCCTCAGCAGGCTCGGCTGACTCCCCCGATGATGTCGGGGCCGACGACGAACGCCCCATCGTTGAGCCAGTCGGCGACCTCGGGCAGCGGTCGGCGCGGCGTAACGGGCAGCGGATCGGCGTTGACCGGGGCCCACCCGAACCGCACCAGCATCTGTAGGTAACCGCTGTTTCCGAACACATCGGTGCGCATGGCTTCGCGAGTCCGGAGGATCTCCAGCGGCTCGGTGACCGGGCACGAGGCCAGGCCCATCGCGGTAGCCGACAGCAGCACGAGGCTGGTGGCCTCACCGGCTCGCAGCCGGGCCAGGTCGTCATCGGTCTCGGTGCCCAGAGCCACCATGACCGCGTTGTCCTCCGCGGCGGTGCTCTCCACCGGCTGGCGCAGCGCGGGGCCGGCGAACCCCCGGGCCGGGATCGACGCGGACAGATCAGGATCGACAGCGTTGCGGGCCGGAACTCCCGTGACCGCCCCGTACCGCCCGCTCCAGGCCCGCAGTTCGGCCATGTAGTCGGCGTCGGCGGCGTGGATGGATACCGACTCCGCGATGATCTCGTGCAGTCGGGGAGTCAGGTCGAGTTGGCGCAACATCACCCCCACCCGCGCGGCGCGCGCACCCATCAGGGCGATGTCTCCCCACGGCACCGGCCACGAACTGTAGTTGCGGCGATCCGTGCGGCGCCGACTGATCGCGTCGGCCAGCATGACGTCGAGTTCACCCGGCGGCTGCCGAACCAGTTCGATGATGGCCAGGTGGTCCGCGTCGGCCGGGTCGGGCAGCCGTTCAATCTTGGCCCGCCAGCCCAGGGCGGAAAACCCGACCGCGCAGTGGTGCAGGGTGGCCCCGCAACTGAGCATCTGCTCGCGGCGATCCGGGTCGGCGCTCGGCAGGTGCCGACTCGCATCGGCGTACAGGTGCAGGCGGTCCGGGCCCACCCGCCAATGCCAGGGTTGCGAGTTGTGAACGGACGGCGCGCGGGTCGACTGGGTGAGGACTGCGCGAACTGTCTCGGGGTCGGGAAAATCCGCGCGCATAGCGAAGACTCTGGCCGGATCGGCCGATTTACGTTAGAGACGTAAGTCCTCAGCTGCGGAGAAATTCAGGCGTGTCTACTGGTCACTCCGCCGTCGACGACGAGATGCGCGCCGGTGATGAACGACGCTCCTGGCGACATCAGGAACACCACCGCCGCCGCCACCTCATCCGGGCGGCCCAGTCGGCCCAGCGGGGCGGCCTGCTCGAAACCCTGCCGAACCTCGTCGATATCGATAGCGATCTGCAGCATCGGCGTTCGGATGAAGCCGGGGCAGACGGCGTTGACCCGGATTCCCTCAGGACCCAGTTGGGCGGCCATCGACCTGGTCAGGCCGAGCAGTCCGGCCTTGGACGCGCAGTAGGCCGGGATGAACGGGTTGGCGGTCAAGCCCTCGATGCTGGAGATGCCGACGACGGCGGGTTGCCCGCCGGCGCGGGCCGCCTCGAGCAGATGCGGCAGCAGTATCTGGACGAGCATGGCCTGCGCCCGCAGGTTGACGTCCAGGACGGCGTCCCACGATTCCTCGGTGTAGGCGCCCACCGGTTCAGGGATCACCCGGCCGGCCGCGTGAACCAGTCCGTCCACACCATCGAGTGCGGCCACCGCGGCATCGACGGCCGTGGCCATCGCAGCGGCGTCGCACACGTCGACCACCGCGTGGGGCATGCCGAGTGAGTCGGCGACGGCGACGACGTCAGTTGCGATGTCCCACAGTGCAACCCGGCGGCCCTCGGCGGCCAGCGTCTCGGCGCAGGCGCGGCCGATCCCGGAGGCGGCACCGGTGACGATCACTCCGGCCATGAGTTCCTCCTAGATCGGTGTGAACTCAGATCGGTTTAAACTCAGAAATGAGCCAGCGTCCGCCGGATTTGACCATGGTCACCATGACGGCGCTGGTCGCCAGTGCCGGCGACGGCCGATCCTTGCTGGTGGTCACCTGATTGACGAAGACGAGCACCTGGGCCTGGCTCGGGTGCATCTCGGACACCGCGGCGCGCGCGACGTTGGCTTCGGTCTTCACACCCTTCTGGGTGACGGCCGGCCGGACCACATCGTCGGTAAACGTGCTGTAGTGGTCGAGGAATTCGCCCGTCAGGTGTGACTTGGCATCGGCCAGGCTCTTGTCGAGGTCCTCCGAGGAGTAGGAAAGCACCGCCTCGGTGCCCTCCCGGGCAGCCGCGATCACCTCCTGCTGGGACGCGGCATCCGTCAGTCGGTCGGCCCGGTAGAGGAACCAGTAGACCGAACCCGCGGCCACCGCGGACGCCAGCAGCAGAGCCAACGGCAGCACCACCGCCGGGCGCCACCTGCGTCCGGACGCTGCCGGCAACGGCGTCTGGTCCCCGTCGGGGATACCGTCGGGGAAATCGTCGGGGGCGCCGTCGGCGTCTTCAGTCACGACGAACTCGACCGCACTATCGTCGGCGTCGAGGTCGACGTCACCGTCAATCACAATGCGATCCGGATCCGGTTGCTCGCCGGTACTCATGGCACGAACTCCACATTCGACATCTTCCACTTATCCTCATCACGGCTCATCGTCACGCTCATCCGCCACGGTCGGGGTTCGCCACGCGCACCACCGATATTGGTCACCTGAGAACTGGCGGCCAGCAGCACAATTGCCGAATCGGCCGTTGCCGACTCCAACGCCGACGCGGTGATCGAACCCACGGTGACTGCCTTGGAGTCCTGTGCGGTCTTGATGAAATCGGCTGCGCGACTGGCGAAATCATCGCGGAAAGCGCCGATGGACTGATCCAGCACCCGTTGGACATCGGCCTGCGCGCGGCTGTGGTCGATGGACAACAGCGCCACCACGCCACTGTCGGCCGCCTCGACCACCTCGCGGAGGTGATCGCGCTGCGCGGAGACCTGCTTGTGCTTGGTGAGCATGATGCCGGTCAGCGCCAGCAGTCCGCCGATCACCAGGGCGCAGACGGCCAGCGCGGCGGCCCGCCACCACAGGGGCCGGCGGGGCCGTACGGTGGGCCGATTCACTGGCACGGCAGGCTCGTCCTCGGCGGACCCTGGGTTGCGTAGCTGTTGTGCCCTGGCCTTGGCCAGCAGGGCCTGCTCGCGGGCGTCGGCCTCCTCTGCCTCGGCCTGGGCCAATTCGGCCAGAACGTCCACCCGACCCGAACCGTTTGGCGCCACGGAATCGACGTCCGCACGCTCGGAATCCATACCGTCACACCTCCCGAACGTCGAAGTCACCGATCCTAGACGGGCCAAACCCGCTTCCCGGCCGCAGGTGTCGTGCGAAACTCTCCCATCATGTGGTTGATCAGGATCAGTGCCTCGTTCGCACTTGCGGTTGCCGGCGCCGGCGCAGTCGCGGTACCGGCCGTCGCCGACGATCCAGTCCTGCATGACGTCACCTACACCGTCTACACCGATGCGCCGTTCTTCGCCGAGATCTACTACCGCGACTTCGAGCCGGCCAACTTCGCCGACTACAGCCATAATCCGTACCTGTTCAGTCCCAACGTGGAGGCCGATCTTGGCCCCGATACGCCGTGGGTGCTCAACGTCCGGCTGGCCAACCCGCAGTACTGGGCGATGGTGCTGGCAAGCAGTGGGCGCTCCCCGAACCCGCCCACCTTTCACTGCACACTCGCCGTGGATGGAACGGTGGTGAGTACCAACTCCGGAGCCAAGGGCGCGCTGTGCTCACTGCGGCAGTGGTAGCCACTGCCGGTGCTCACTGCGGCAGTGGTAGCCGATCAGGCGTCGCCGCGCACCCAGATCGCCTGATTGTTCTCAAACGAACACGTGAGGAAGAGGCCGTCCGGGGCCTGGGCGACGGCGTTCTCGTTGGCCGAGCAACTGGAGTTGAGTTCCTTGACGCCCATCATCGGCGGCGAGCGCCAGAACCGCGGTTCGTAGCGCCGCGGCGATCCGCAGAACACCAGCCGACCCCACGAGGTCGTTCCGAACACGTAGAACGACGTGTCCCCGCACGGCGCGCCCAGCACCACCCCGCCGGTGATCCCGGGCGTGCAGAATGCGTCGTTGCACTCGCCGGCCTGCGCGGGGGCGGGCGCCACGAATCCGGCGGCCATCAGGGCAGCGGCTAGGACTACGGGCAATCGCACATTTCTACTGTCGCATATCCACAGCCCGGTAGTCCGTCAGTCCGGAAAAGAATCCCCGGGGCAGTGATAGCGTCGCTGCCGCCCACCACGACGACGTTCCGGAACTCCAACCGGCCATGAAGAGGCGCAATGACGACCAGCGATCCCGACGAGCTTGCCCGGGCAGCCGACGCTGAAGCCGACGCCGCGGAGGCCCGCGCCGAAGCCGCGCGCGCCCGGGCGGCCGAGTTGCGCCGCGCCCTCGAGGACACCGTGGTTGTTGAGGACACAGTTGTCGAGGACACAGTTGCACCGCCCCCGTTGCCACCGTTAACGCTGCCGCCGTCAACGAAGCCGACGTCGACGCTGATGAGTACCGCTGCCGTCGCCGTCACGACACTGGTCACCGCGGGCCTGCTGGCCGCGACCGGCTACATGCTGTGGCAGCACCACAAGACGGCCCAGCAGCGGCACAGTGCCGCCGAGTTCGTCGCGGCGGCACGCCAGGACGTGGTGAACCTGATGTCGATGGATTACAACAAGTCGCAGGAGAGCGTGCAACGCGTCCTAGACGGCTCCACCGGAAAATTCAGGGCCAATTTCGACGAGACCGCCGATGAGTTCGCCAAGGCACTTCGAGACGAGAAGATCATCACCTCGGCGAGCGTCAACGACGCGGCGATCGATTCGATGACCGGCGACTCCGCCGTCGTACTGATCTCAGCGACCTCACGGCGGGAAGGCAAGCAGGCTCCCAAAGACCAGCAGCAGCCCCAAGTCTGGCGAGTGGTCCTGACACTGGAACGCGAGGGCGACCAGATCAAGATGTCCGGGGTCGAATTCGTGTGAGCCAAGCGAACACCGTGCCGCAGTGGCACCGGTTCGCCGACGTGGTCGGTGCACCGCGTGATTACGCCGCGCTGTGGCAGTGGTCGGTGGATAACCCGGCGCGGTTCTGGCGGGCGGTGTGGGACTTCTTCGGCATCCAGGCCGCCGTCGGACCGGGCGACGGGGATGGCTCCGTGCTGGCCGACGTGGTCATGCCCGGGGCGCGGTGGTTTCCGGGCGTCACCCTGAATTATGTCGAACAGGTGCTGCGGTACGGGGGTCGCACCGGAGCCGCCATCCTCGGTATCGACGAGGACGGCACCCGCACTCAGATCGATTGGCCGCAGTTGCCGGGGCGCATCGGCGCGGTGGCTGCAGAGTTGCGCCGACTCGGGGTGGGCCGGGGCGACTACGTGGGTGCGTATCTGCCGGATGTGGCCGACGCCATGATCGCTTTCCTGGCCACCGCGTCCCTCGGTGCGGTGTGGTCGGGGTGCGGTCAGGACTATGCGCCGCAGGGTGCGGCGGCACGGCTGGGCCAGTTGGCACCGAAGGTGTTGTTCAGCTGCGACGGCTACCGGCTCAATGGCCGTTGGATCGATAAACGTTCGGACACAACCGAACTCGTGGAGCTACTGCCGGGCGAGCCGAGTCTGCTGCTGCTCGACAGCGAGCACTATCGCGCTGTGGTGGCCGAACCCGTCACCCCGGCGGTGACGCCGGTTGCCTTCGACCACCCGCTGTGGGTGCTGTTCACCTCCGGCACCACCGGCGCGCCCAAGGGCATCGTGCACGGCCACGGCGGGGTGATCCTCGAGCACCTCAAAGCCGCCGCCCTGCATGCCGATCTCAATTCCGATGACGTCTTCTTCTGGCAGACCGCGCTGAGTTGGATGATGTGGAACTTTCGCATCGCGGGCCTGCTGTGCGGGGGCACCGTGGTCTGTTATAGCGGGCATCCGATGTTCCCCGACGCCGACCGACTCTGGCAGCTGATCGAGACCGAGCGGGTCACCTACTTCGGCACCAGCCCCGGCCATCTGCTGGCCTCCCGCAAGGCCGGCCTGCACCCGGGCGCCAATCATGACCTGAGCCGGCTGCGCGCGCTCGGCAGCACCGGCTCGCCGTTGCCGGGTGATCTTTTCGAGTGGGTTCACGCGGAAGTCGGTGGCGATGTCGAGGTGTCCTCGATCAGCGGCGGTACCGATGTGGTGACCGCATTCGCCGGCGGAACCACCGGCGTGCCGGCGGCACCGGGCGAACTGGCGACCCGCTATCTGGGCGTGGCGCTGCACAGTTGGTCGCCGCAGCGCCGGGCGTTGATCGGCGAGGTGGGCGAGATGGTGATCACCGCACCGATGCCGTCCATGCCGGTGGCATTCGCCAACGACCCGAATGGATCCCGCTATCGCGCAGCCTATTTCGATCACAATTGGGCCGACGGCCCGGCGGCGGGGGTGTGGCGCCACGGCGACTGGGTGACCGTGACCGATCGGGGTTCGGTGGTGGTCCACGGTCGCAGTGACGCCACCCTCAACCGGCACGGAATCCGGATGGGTTCGGCTGATATCTACGAGGTGGTCGAAGCACTCGATCAGGTCTCAGAAGCGTTCGTGCTCGGTATCGACGGGCCCGACGGGGCGTACTGGATGCCACTGTTCGTGACCCTGCCGGGCGGCAGAGAACTCGACGCCGCACTCGTCGACACCATCCGAACCGAGATCCGAACCAGGCTGTCACCCCGGCATGTACCCGATGACGTCATCGCGGCGCCCGGCATCCCGCACACCCGAACCGGAAAGAAACTCGAGGTGCCGGTGACCGCGATCATGGCCGGCCACGAGGGCGTCTCGCTGGATCCCCGTTCGATCGACAACCCCGACCTCATCGACTGGTACCGGCAGCAGGGTCGCGCACACCGGTGGTAGGCGGCGCCCGTTTAATTGACCGAGGACTGCGGCCGCCGCGGCGACTGCTGGTTCTGCAGGAACGAACTGCAGATGCCGATATTTCTGGCGATGCACGGAATGCCGTTGATCACCGGGGTGACGACCGGGGCCAAACACTGCCCGTTGTACTGGTTGACGACGAAACCGGGCGCGCAGGTTTGCGCGTCCGCCACCGGGGCGATTGACACACCCAGTATCGCCAGGGTTCCTACACACATCGTGTGAATCAGAATTTGCTGCAGTCGGGTTGCTGTCATCATTTTTCTTTCCGAAATCAGCGTACGCGTAGCATCGTCGCCATGTCCGAGCCGACGTCTGACCCCGTGAACTATCCGGATCTGCCCTCGGCTCCCGTCTCGACCGCCCGGCCCGGAACGGCGGCCTGGATCGCACCGCTGGCCCTGGTGGTCTCACTGCTCGCCGCGGGCGCGGCTGGATGGGCGCTGTTCAAGCCAAGCCCCACTCCGCCTGCGACGGACGCCGATGTGAGCACGGTTGCTGACCCCAAGGGCGAGGTGTGCAGTGCGTTCAAAATCGTGAGCACTGCCGTCACCCGCTACACCAACGTCACGCTGCCGGACAATCTGGGCCCCGCGCTGCCCGGCACCCAGGAAGCGATCGCCGCCAATGCCCGTCTGGCCATGACCGGTGGCTCGACATATCTGCTCCGGAATCTGGCACCGAACACTCCACCGGAGTTGGCCGACAACGTCCGGAGTTTCGCCGGAACCCTCGACACGATCGGGATGAAGTTGCTTACCGGCATACCCAACGACAATCCGGAACTGGTGACGTCGCTGCAGTCAGCAGAGACGTCCAACAAGAAGATCGCCGAACTCTGCAAGTAATCCTGGGCCCGTCTGCGCGCCCTAATTCCCGCCGCCGCCGGGGCAGTCGACGGTCAGGTAGGCCAATGGCTGGCTACCGGCCGAACCCACCGTGTCGATATTCGTCACTGCGCACTGCGACAGCGGAACTTCCGGCGTGCCGTTCTCATACTGTATCTGAACGTCGTACCCGGCATCGTCGAGATCCCCGATGGTGGCAGCGGCAGATTCCGACCCGGCTTCGGGGATGGCCGGCGGGTCGGCCCATGCCGGGGCGGCCAACAAGAGGGGCACGGCGGCCATAAGACCGAGTACCGGCACAGCGGAACGGCGTACACGAGTGGACATGATGATCCTTTCCGGCGCCGGAATTTGACGCATCGTGATTCAGACAGTAGTCCGGCGGCTCGCCCAGGCGTCAAATCGTGGTGAACGATTGCATCGTCGATGTACAGGAGCACGATGGTGCGCATCGCGTTCACTCACCGTTCGCATTTTGTACTTCCGCCGGACAGACAAAGGCCGGTCGTTCGCAACGGGATGACAGTTCACTGATGTTTGCTAATCGATTCCATCCGTCTTTGCTAGAACACACCAACCCGAGCACCACCACAATTTGAAGGAAAGCGAAAAACCGTGCCCGCATTCCGCACCACATCCGCAAGAATCCTCGCCCCGTTCGTTACCACCGGCTTCGCCGGAACGGCATTGGTCAGTGCCGGGCTGTTCATGGACTTCGCGATCAGGACCGAAAGCCCCGAGGTCGCGCTGACGACTGTCGAATGCTCCATCGGCGACGCCCTGTGCGACAGCACCGACGGTCTGATCCGGGCCTCGGGTTCGGGAAGCACGCCGATCGCCGCGGCCTCGGCCAATGCCGTTGGGGACATCTACGGGTTCTTTGTGGGCAATGGCACGCCGACCCACCCCAATGCCGGCCTGCTGATCGGCGACGGTTACAGCTTCACCGCCGACGACGTGAACCAGACACCGCTGTGCACCGAGGGCAGCCCCTGCAACGGTGGCAACGCGGGCCTGCTGTTCGGCAAAGGCGGAAACGGCTACGACGGAGGCAGTGGCGGCAACGCCTACCTGTACGGCCGGGGCGGCAACGGCGGCGACGCGGTCGACTTCGGTCTCCTGGGCGAGGATAACTCCGGCGGTAACGGCGGCAATAGTGGTTTCCTCGGCGGCACCGACGTTGACGGCAACTTCTTCTACGGTGGTGCCGGCAATGGCGGCAGCGGTGCCAACGGGGGTAACGGCGGAAGCGGCGGCAGCGCCGGGTTCTTCGGTTTCGCGATCGGCGGCAACGGCGGCAAGGGCGGCAACGGCGGCAACGGCCTGGATGCTGCCCACCCGAACGGCGGCAATGGTGGCAACGGCGGCAACGAGTCGCTCTTCCCGCTGCTGTTTGGTGGTGACGCCAAGGGCATCACGCACGGCGGCGGCAATGGCGGTGACGGCTTCAGCGGCCTTGCCACCGGCGGCACCGGCGGTAGTGGCGGCGCTGGCGGCGACGGGGGCCTGTGGGGCGCTGAGCCGGGTGGCCTCGGTGGCAACGGCGGCGCTGGCGGCGCGGGTACGACGACCGGCGGCGCGGGCGGTACGGGCGGGCAGGCCGGCCGCGGCAGCTACTTTGCCGGCAGTGGCAGCGCGGGCGGCAACGGCGGCGCCGGCGGCAAGGGCGCGACCGGAGGCATCGGCGCCAACGGCGGCGACGGCGGACTGGCGGGCGCACTCGGCACCCGCGGCGGAAAGGGTGGTGCGGGTGGCGCCGGCGGCGAATCCACCGCGGGAGACGGCGCACTCGGAGGCAACGGTGGCAACGGCGGCCCGTCCATCGGCAATATCGGCGGTGCGGGTGGCGTCGGCGGCGCCGGCGGTAAGGGCACCGGCGCAGGTGGCAAGGGCGGCAATGGCGGCAATGGGAATTTCGGACCCTTCCAGGGCGGTATCGGTGCCACCGGAGGCAGCGGCGGCCAGGGCGGTAGCGATGCCGTTGGCGGCTACGGCGGCAGCGGCGGTAACGGCGGTGCGGCTGTACTGGCCAGCGGCAACGGCGGCAACGGCGGCAACGGCGGCAGGGGCAATAACGGCGCTACCAAAGGCGCCGACGGCAAGCTCGGCGGCAGTGGCACCGGGCCGGGCCAAGGCGGCACCGGTGGTGCTGGCGGTTCAGGCGGCAAAGCCAGCTGACCCGTTTCTCGTGTGAAGCCCAGTCGATTGCCTGGGCAGAACCCTAGCCGCGAATGCCGGCGCGGGCACACGCTATCTGCGCGTCCTGGCCGTCGGCGTTCATGTCGGCAACCGTTGCGTTCATGGAGTCCCCGCCGCCGCGCAGGCTCAGAATTAACGACAGCTTGGTGGCACGCAGCGACCAGGACCGCATGGGGTCGGAGGCGTCTTGCGGCAGGCTCGGCGTTTGCGCGGATTTGAGCGCGACGGCGGCGGACTCCCGCAACGCAGTCCGCGCGATCAGACCGGTGCGTGCGACGTTGGGATCCTGGTAGTCAACAAAGTTGCCGCCGCCGGCACTGGCGTAGGCGAAGTCCTCGTAGTTCGACGACGCCACGTTCAGTGCGACGATGAACTGCTTGCACGCCGTCGCCACTGAATCATCCGGAGGCAAGGAATCCGCCGGGACCACCGAATCGGCCGGCCCCGGTAGCGGACCGGACAACGGCTGGCCGCCATCGCTGGTCGCCGAGTCGACGGGTACAGGTTCGACGGGGTCGGCTGAAGCGGCATGAGTGCTTGCTATCAGGGGGCAGAGCACCATCACCGCGACGCCAATCGCTTTGCTTCTCGCGTGTCTCATCTGCTCCCGCATGTTCGACTCATGTTGCCCGGCTTGTCATCCCGGACTTCGATGGCCCCGAGTTTAGCGCCGCCGCTCGGACCGGCAAAGCCGGAAACTGGCTCGAACTCACGGTGAGTTTAAACATCACACATGGAGTACACGGCTTGTTAACCTCCCAGACGCTTTGTGGCTCAAAGCTATCCCCGTCGAATAACAACTCGATTTCAAATTTCCAGAGAGGCGCCGACGACACATGTTCAGATCTGCCACCCTGCTGGGCGTCTGTCTGCTGATCGCGACCGCCACTGCGCCCCAGGTGCTCGCCGACCCTCCTGCCGACCCGAGTGTGGCACCGGTGGCCAATGCGGCGCCGGCGCCGGCCGTGCCGGTCGCCCCGATGCCGTCCGCCGCACCTGGCAGCCTGACGACTCCCGACGGGTGGGTGCTGTCGGTGTTGGCGTCGAATGAGTCCATTGAGCCGGTGGCGTCTCTGACGAACTCGCCTTGGTCGCGCGAGTACCTCGTCGATGCGTCGTTCCTCGGGACGGTGACGGGTTCGGGCAAGACCAAGCTGGCCGGCGGTTCGATGGAGGTCGGTTACCAGATCGGGTGCGGCATCACCCAGGATGACATCGAGTCGATCAGTACCGGCGGCGTCACACCGGGCTTCGGGCTTCCTTTCATCTCCGGCACCATCTTCCCGATCGTTCTCGGTCTGCAGGCCACCCAGCAGATCAAGATCGACCTGAAACCGGGCGTGATCAATATCGTCCCGGTGGGCAAGAAGTCGTTCAAGGGCACCAAGACAAAGGTGACGGTGACCGGATACCGGATCAAGATCGACGGTTGCGCCGGGCAGTCGTTCATCCGCTCCTATGCCACGCTGACGAGTTCGACCGACGACACCGACGATGTGGTGACCTATCTCGGCGTCACCAAGGCCGTGTAGTGCCTTCCGATCACCTGAAAACCCTGCGAGAAAGGCACCACGCAATGCACCGGATCACTACCGCGGCCGCTCTGAGCAGCTTGCTGATCACGTTGGGCAGCGCTCCGATCGCGCTTGCCGACCCGGTTCCGCCGCCACCTGCGCCCGGTGCCGCTGAAGTGGCCGCGATTCCTGTTGCCGCGACCAACGACGCAGCGGCCGCCCCGCTGGCCGCCCCCCTGGACACCGGGGTGGTCGCCTCCGAGGCTCCGGGAATTGCGAAGACCTCGGATGGCCGGACGATCACGGTGGCCGCCAAGGACGAGACTCAGCTTCCGGTCGCGCCGCTGACCACCTCGCTGGCCGCACGTGATTGGTTGGTGGGCGGCACGTTTACCGGTAACACCGGTTCGGTTGGCGGTGGCACCCTGGAGGTGGGCTACCAAATCGGCTGCGGCGTCGAAATGGATAAGTTCAAATTGAACGGCTCGGCCGGTGTCGCACTGGGAAACGCTGCGATTAACGTCACCGGCTTCTTAGCGCCCGGCCTCTTCACGATCCCGATTCAGGGACAGTTCGAGGTCGAGCCACGGCCCGGCACCATCACCAACGTCGTCGTCGACAAGAAGACATTCAAGGGCACCTCGACGCGCGTCACCCTCCGCGATATCCACATCAAGGTCGACAACTGCGTCGGCGCGTCATCACTGCGGTCCTACGTCATACTGACGAGTTCATCGGGCGATAACGACGATATCGTCGCCTACTACGGCGTCGCCAAGGTCTTCTGATGCGGACCGCCTCGCGGTGCCGGGCGGCCGTGTCCGGCGCATTGGGGGTGGCGGCATTGCTTGCCCCCACCCCGACGGCGGTTGCTGAACCGGTACCGCCACCGTCGGACCCGGCCGTACTCGTGCCGGCGGACCCGGCAGTCGACGCGGCGCCGACCGCGGTGCCCGCGCTGGACCCGTTCGCGGCCAATTCTCAAGCAACCAAAGAAAATCCGCTGATGGCGTTCAGCACCATCATGGCCCAGCCCTCGCCCGCGACGCTGCTGGTCCCGCCTGCGTCGGCCGGTACCGCGGAGAATCCGCTGATCGGTCTGGACCTGTTGATGCCGACGAGCTACGGCATGCCGACCGGCGAGTCGGCGTCACCGTATGTGTTGGGCGAGGGCAATAACGGTCCGTTCGCCCGCATCAACGCCTTCAAGGGCGTTCACGCACTGGGTCACGCCGGGTTAGGCCGGATGCCCCGCGAGATGCTCGGCCAGCCGCTGCCGGGAACGGCGCCACCACCGGGCACCGCGGTGCCGGCCGGTTTGGAGCAGTTCTACGTCGATCCGGCTGAGCTTCTCCCGCCGGCACCGGCACCCGTCGTGCCGACACCGGCACCGGCGGGCTGACCGGCGTATTACGGTGGTCCCATGGCGGTCTCCCGTTGGTGGTGCGCGGCAGTTCTGCTGACCTCGTTCGCCGTCGGCTGCGCGGTGCCGGCGATCGCCGCACCGACTGATGAACCGCCGCCAGACCCGGCGGCCGCGCCGGCCCCGACCGGATTGATCCCGCCGATCGCATCCATCGGGAACGTGCTGGCCCAGAACGGGAGCACTCCGGCCGGTCCGCTCGGATTGCCCGATCTGTCGGCATACGCGCCCAGCCTGGTGCTGGGCCAGAACCCGGTCCCGGCAGCGCCGGGTGCACCCGACGCGCCCGTCGTCCCCAATCTCAACGCATTCAACGCCGCCTACCTGCTTCCGCAGAATCTGACACCGGCCGCACCGGGCCAGGGTGAGCCCGCACCCGGAATCGGCCCGGATCAGGACAGCCCGGGTACCGGGCGGATCGCGTTCCTGCGACGGCTGCACGAGATGTATGGGGCGGGTGCGCTCACGGGTGCCCTCCTGGGCCAGGTACCCAAGGAGCAACTCGGCGAGCCGCTACCCGGAACCGCACCCGGCCCCGAGATCTACATTCCGCCTGGTCTGGGGCTGAACCTTCCCAACCCGACTTTGCCAGCCGGCTGAGTCACGGCTCGCGGGGCCGCGTTCCTGGGCTACCTCGGCTTGATCTGACCGCCGCGAGGCCACTCGGATAGGTTCACACGGTGCGAGTTGACGGGCGCGAGGTCACGGTTTCCGGCAATCTGCTGGAACCGCTGACCCGGCGCACCAACGACATCGTTCGCCTGGCATCGGCAACGGCGTTCCTGGCGATCGTCATCACCAGTTCTCTGATCACCCGCAGCGATTGGATAAGCCTAGAGAAGTCGGTCTCGCGCATCGTGGGAGTGCTGACACCCACCCAGTCAAA
>Ga0209500_10000422_pt1 | contig 36555 bp, 16 predicted proteins | sample S_140212_EF_Meta_FD_187323 | JGI IMG/M metagenome (GOLD analysis project Ga0209500, IMG submission 187323) | Freshwater microbial communities from Lake Simoncouche, Canada to study carbon cycling - S_140212_EF_MetaG (SPAdes) (version 2) | ecosystem: Environmental > Aquatic > Freshwater > Lake ...
CCTTGCGGCAATGGTATTTCTTAGATTTTGGGTTTCTTGAGGATATGTGAGCCGTGAACTCGAACCTGTATGTGACCGTTGTACCAGTCAGTTGATTCTAGAACTTTGTGTTTAAATTGTTCTCTTGCCTCGATGTAGCTGCATTCTGATTTGTTTTTGCAGTAAAATAGAATTTCTCTGGTGAAGTTTTCTTTGCCTAGTGCCTGTATATCTGCTGTTAGCGCATCGCTAGAACCATAATAGTCCTTCCAGTCGCTTTCGATCTTGCCTCTAATCTTCTTTTTCTTCTTCTTGCCGTTTTTAAGTGTGACAGTTTTGTATGTTGTTTTTGCGAATTTTGCTAGTTTTTTGCCTATATACTTGCGTCCAGAGATAACATTTGTTATAAGATATACGAATCCGATATACTCTTGTGAGATTTCTTCAACGATTTTTTTCTTATACAACCATGTCATCACTTATGTATCTTGGGGGGCCTTCCTACCATGCCTTTTCTGGCTTGTTTGCGTTCATCTCGTTTTGTTTGTATTTCTACTCGCCTAATTGATGCCTCGTTGCGTATTTCACTCAGCCAATACCGTGCCTTTACTCCTGCCTCATCGCTGCCTCTGTACTCAAAACGATCCTGCCATTTGAAATATTCCTGAAAGGCACGGATCATTTTATCGTGAGACTCAGTGGTCACGCAACAATCTCCACATCATTTGAATAACTAGTGAATCCGTTTTCTTTTATAACTCTCAACACATGATTCACTCTGCTGGTTAAGTCATCCCTGTGACTGATCAAGAATACATTCTTGTTTCTTTCACGAGTCATCTTCTTAAGCACCGCAATACTTGATTCAACACCGCTGGCATCCATGCCGCTATCAACAAGTTCGTCAATAAACAACAAGTTGATTGCCTGATATAAGTTTTCCCACACATCACGGAATGCCCAACTTAGACTCAGAATCAATCGATTGCGTTCACCACGACTTAGATTGTCAAAGTCTAGATCTTGACCTAGCTGTGTAATGATCACACTTAGATCATTTTGAAACTCAACAGTATGCGGCAAGCCTATGCGATCTAGATAATAAGTCAGTCGTTGATTCAAATAGGCCAAGTTCTGATCAATAATCCGCTTGCGGATAAAGCTATCTTTATTTGTTAACAGCTTATGCAAGAACTCTTGATGATCCTTGACACGAACCATCTCGTTAAGACTGTTATAATCAATTACCTGTACCGCAGTATGCTTTAACTCTTCAATCTGTTCAGTGTACGGATTTGTTTCAGCTGCTTTGATTTCTAGATCACGCTCAAAGCTGCTGAGAGTGTTTTTATGGTTCAATGCCTGCTCGAGATTGTCATAGACTACAACAGGACATTCACCTAGTTCACCTAATTCCTTAAGAGCGTCAGTATGTTCTATCCATTGTGTATTAGTTGCTAATGCCTGTAGTGCTGCTTCTTGCAAATCTTTGCGTTTCATTTCTAATAGTACTACTTGTTTGTCATCGTGAAAGCCTTGACCGCAACTATGACAAGTGTGATTTTCTAAACTGGCAATATCTGCTTTCAGCTTTTCTATATCTTTGTTTTCTCTAGCTTCATCTAATTCACAGCGTTTGATCCAGCTAGAAATTTCGTTAATACTTTTACGCTTGGCATTATATGCATCTAGTGATCTATGTGCTAGAATTTCTTGATCAATATCAATATCCAGCAATTTCTCAATGGCCCTTGCTAGATTAGTAACACTGACTTCGTTCTGCTCAGTCCACATCTTGGCTTTACGCTCAAGCGAGTCAATGCTCTGTTGAATTCTATCGTTGCTGGAACGAATAGTTTCAATTTTAGTGTTCTCAGTAACAATAGAGTCTTTGCTATTTTTAATTTGTTCTTTTAATGCTTCGGCTTTTTCACTTAACTGGGTAATGCCCAACAACTGTTCAATGATTGCTCGTTGATCAGCAGCCTTCATACTCAAGAACGGTTCAGTGTAAGTGTTCAGAGCCACAAGATGTTTAAACATGTCGTGAGTCATGCCAAATACATCTTCAATTTCTTTTTGTGTTTCTCTGCTATCGCCTTGACTTTCGTCTTGATTTTTGTCTTCGTGTGCGTGACCGTTTACAGTAAACTTCAAGACATTAGGTTTGCGACCTCTCTCAATGTGATAGTTGACACCGTCCTTTTCAAAAGTTACAGTAGTCAACATACCTTTACTGTTAATCTTGTTAACAAGATTGTCTTTCTTGATATTAGTTAAAGCATTGCCGTAGATAGCATAGCTAAGACCATTAATGATTGTGGTCTTGCCTGTGCCGTTACGAGCTCCGCTGTCGTCCCCACCTAGATCTAGGTTCTCACCTAGTACAAGCGTTAATTGTCCTTTGTCAAAGTCAATGGCCTGCGTCTGTGCGCCCACACTCATGAAATTGCGTACAGTTAGATTTTTAATTTTAATCATAGTTCTCTATAGATTTCCAATAACAGGCCTTTGTCAAAAGTATCGCTGTCAATGGCATTGATTTGATTCATAACAATTGTGTCAACTGATTCAAAGTTGATATCGATAGGAGCATTGCCAGATTCAACATCTACTTTTTCCGGAATAAGCATGAGTTCACGCAACTTATACTGAGGCATAAATGTTTCTTTAATGAAGTTGGCTTCTTCAAAGCTGATAGGCAAGTCAATAGTTACACGGCAATGCATACGCTCCCGTAACAGTTCATCAGGACGATCGATAATTTGACTTAGCTTGTAGGTTCTAAAAGTAGGTTGTCTAGGCCAAGTATGATATTCCGGCTTACCACCCCACTCTAACAACATCATACCTCGGTCATCATCACCTGCATCTGCATAGTTGTGCGGGAAGCAATTACCAATATAGGTAATACTGCCTTTACTTTGCCGCTTGTGGAAGTGTCCACTGAACACATATTCTTGATTGATAAAGTGGTCAGCTTGCAATTGTCCGTGGTCTGGCATTTGAACCATGGCATTCATCATAAACAATGGCAGTTCTAAATGCCCAAAGATATAACGACTTTGTATTTTAGATACAGTACGCCATTCGTCTGCTACCAGCCACGGCATAATAGTTACATCACCCTGGGTCAGCGTTTCATTTACTAATTCAATATTAGGAAACAGTCTAGCAAATTCAAGACTGTGAATTTCACGCTTGTCTTTGTAAAACTCATCGTGATTGCCTAGAATAACATAGACCTTTTCAAACGATTTACTCAATCGTTCTAGATTAGACACAGTATAATTCATAGTACTAACATCAGTAGTATTACGATTATGGTGCCAGTCTCCTAGAAAAATGCAGGTCTCTGCTCCTTGGGCTTGGGCAGTATCACAGAACCAATTTACGAAATCTTCGCAGTCTTGATTATGTGTACGGCTTCCTGATTTTAGACCGAAATGTATATCTGTGAAACAAGCTACTTTTTTAAATAATGACATAGAATCTCCTTAGTTAGTATAACAGCTTACAACTACCTAGGTCAATCCCAATCACCACCACCTTCGCCAGAACTCGCTCCGGTACCGGCACCAAAGTTACTGACTCCGCTATTTTGTCTAGTCCAGCTAGGATTCATACCATTCATTTCAAGAATGTCATCTCGAATGTTTTGATTGCGTTTTTCAATGTTGATAATTCTAACAAATGAATTAGTAACGGCAGCAGTATAATAAGCAAAAGGATTATCACTTTTGCTTTCGTCAAACTGTAGGCCGATCTGTGTCAGCTGTAAAATTGCCTGCCCACGCATCTCGTCATTGTAAGTATATCCGCGAACATTACCACGGGTGGCATATCTTTCACAGAGTTTTAAAAACATACGAGCTAGATTGTTGGTCATCTTGCCGTGCTCTTTGTTAAACTCTCCAGTGTCTAACGGACCTTTCCAGTGACTTTTTCCTACCAGTATTAGATTGTTGTTGTCGTCAAATTTCCAATGCTGAAACGGTGGAAAGTTTACTTTATCGTGACTGTCTGCGGTATTCTTCAAAGTCTTTTTACGACCCGGTGCTAAAGGAATATGTTCAAAAGTCATGATGCGAAATACAACATCAACTTTCTTAATTGTTTTATAATCTACTTCAAACTCTTTGGCAGGTAATTTCTTCCCACCAGTTAGCACTGCCGACTCGTGAGCTCGTTTGCTTAATCTAATAGCTTGATTTCTTTTTGCTTCAGCAATTGTTCTAACATTTATTTTACTGATGTTTGGCAAAATTAAATCATACTCGCTGTAGTCGAGACTTGTAAAACTACAGTAGGTATTTTTGCTTAGATGTATTTCTCGTAGTAGATCTTTGTTGGTTAAGTACTTGATTTTAGGTGGTTGCGAACTGATTGTCATAGTTATAGGGTTCTCCATTACTTATATAATAGCATACTTTGTCAAGAATAAATAGACTAAACGGAGATATTTATGGGTCTAAATATAAATCCTTTCACCAAAGTGTTAGGAAATGCCAGCAGCTTATTCAGCTCTGCATCAAACTCAACGGGCGGCAGTCTGTCTGGTATCAGCTTTGGAGCAGAAAAAGCCAAGCTAGCTGGCCTAGTCAATGATCTAGGCGGTGGCATAGGTAGTTCTCTAAACGGAGCAACTGCTGGATTAGAAAAGTTAGGAACAGCATTTAACGGTATAGGGAATCCTATTCAAACAGCACTTGGATCATTAAGCGGATTATCAAATACAGCATCCGACATTGGCCAAAGTATTAATAAATTAGGACTAGGTGGCGCACTAGGGAGTCTTGGCAGTATTGCAGGAGCAGTGAGCTCTGCAGCCGGGCAACTTAATAATGTACTTAGTATTTTTAGAGGAAAAAATATTCCAGCAGCAGGAGAGTTATTTAAATCGGATAGTGCAGCAGTACAATTGACTAGTTCCCCAGCCGACGACTGGCGAGTTAGAATCAATTGTAACTTTGGACTGTTTGGGGACGCATTTGGTCGTCTAGAGTCTACCAACGGCGTAGTATGGCCTTATACTCCCAAGGTCAGTGTTACCAGCAAAGCAAACTACACTATGGTTGATCCGGTGCATAATAACTATCCTTTCAACGGGTATAAAAATAGTCAGATAGAAGACATTACTATATCTGGCGAGTTTAGTTGCGAAACTGAAATGGATGGTAACTATTGGATACAGGCCACCCACTTCTTTAAAACGGCAACCAAAATGTTTTTTGGCGGAAGTAATTATGCAGGTAATCCTCCGGTCGTTTGCCAACTCAGCGGTTACGGTCCTGGAGTGTTTAACAGCATCCCAGTTATAATAAAAAGTTTTACCATTGACCTACCGGATGACGTAAACTACATTAAGTGTAGCAGTCAGTTTCCTAGTGATACCTGGGTTCCAGTTCTCAGCACAATTTCTGTAACGGTTACGCCAATTTATAACAGACAACTATTGCGCAAATTTAGTTTACAAGATTATGCAAGCGGCAATGCTGTAGGATACATCTAATATGGCAACTTTTAAAAAATCAGTCACGTACAAGAATTCAAGTCCGTGGGCAAACACTAAACAGAATAATCTCTATTTGGAGTTGATGTCTATTAGACCAATTCCTGCAGAAAATGACGATTTTAAATATGCCATCGAAAATCAGTACAAACATCGTCCTGACCTATTATCATATGATTTATACGGAACTCCAAAGTTATGGTGGGTGTTTATTCAGAGAAATATGGATACTCTAAAAGATCCTATCTACGATTTTGAACCAGGAACAATAATCTACTTGCCGAAGAAAAGCAATCTTCAACAGTATCTAGGAGTATAACATGGCATTTGGATTCAAGCCCGATGGCAGTTTTTTAAGTCAATTGCCCGGGGCAACTAATATTGCTCAAGGTATTGCTACACAGATTACCAATCTTACTACTTCGGCGCAGGCAATAACTAATCTGTCAGCAGGCTCTTTAGGAGATTCGCTAGGAGGTTTTTCTAATCTTGTAAAAACATTCAGTCTAGAAAAACCAGTTGGTGGTCCACCGTATGTTAATCTACTAGAGCAATTTGCATCTTACGCTCCGTTGTGGACAATGGCAGCACTGAGTCCTAATCAATTTAACAACCCAGGACTGTATAGAGGCAGACCGGCAGCACTAACAAATATTGTATTTTCTTCAGCAGGAAGATTTGACGGTCAACGAGTACAAACAAAATACGGTGCTCCTGAATATTATATAAACAATTTTGAGTTCTTAACAACAGCCGGCGCAAGCCCAGCAGTTGGAAATTCAAACGTTCAAACAATCAGTTTTGATCTTTTTGAACCTTATAGCATGGGATTGTTTTTACAGAGCGCACAAATTGCAGCAATCAATGCAGGATATCCTACATACAACGATTGTCCTTTTGTTCTAAAATTAGAATTTAAAGGCTATACTCAGGATGGCGCTATTTTAAGTTCAAATGAATTATTAACAAAATATTTTGTTGTGCAGTTAAACACTGTAGATTTTAATGTGACTGAATCAGGCAGCGCATATAAAATAAAATGCCACCCTTACAACCATGCAGGATATAGCAACGTAGTAAATATTCTTCCCAACGAAGTAGCAATAAAAATTGACGGCAATCCCGGAGAAGGATCAGACACACTTGCCTATTTGTTAAGTAAAGGTACAAACAGTCTGTGTGCGGCTCTTAACAAGATACAACAAAATCTAGTAGATACCAAGCAACAAGATCTAGCCGACGTTTATAATATTGTATTTCCAATAGATTGGACAGACACTGTCGGATTGGCAATTACTGAAGCTTCTGATGATGGTGGCGCATTGACCTTTATAAGCGCCGGGGTCAGCGCCCTTAACCTAGCGCCCGCCACTAGTTCTACAGAGTCGGGGGATGGAGCTATTGGTCAAGCATCATTGGGTTTTGAATCTACATCAGGCGGCAATTATAATTTTGGCCTAGCAGCCGATGTTGTTGATTCTACTACGGGAACCATTAAAAGAGATTCTCTCACTATAGATCCTAAACAACGTACATTTTCGTTTGAAGCACAAACTCCGATAACACAGATTATTTCACAAATGGTATTGAGTTCAGAATATGCTAAACGTGCAATTGATTCTGAGAATTTAGATGCCGCCGGAATGATCAATTGGTTTAGACTTGATGTTCAAATTCAAATAGGAGAGTTTGATGCCAGGCGAGGACAGCGCCAAAGAACTTACATTTATAGAGTTATGCCCTATCTAGTTCATAACAGTGTATTTTCTAATGCTACTGCGGCTCCTCCGGGGTATGCTGAACTTAAAAAAGTATTGGCCAAAGAATACAATTACATATTCACTGGACAAAACAATGACATTATCAAATTTGACATAAACATCAATTCGTTGTTCCACAACATGAAAACCATCACCCCTCCAGGTCAAAGCGATAATGTGGTCAATCAAGACACAAATACTCCGTCGGAAGAAAATCCAGAAGATGTAGATGCAGAAAGTTCAGGCAATGCCAATGCACTTGCTGCCAATGGTGCAAGGCCTGTCAAGGCTAACCCAGCAGCAAGTAAAGATGCTGCCAAAGGTGGCTATGGCTCAAAAGATGTTGCACAAATTGTTGCCACAAACATGTACAATGCCATTAAAGACAAAGGCAGCACAGCCGGCGACCTAATGAAAATAAATCTTGAAATACTAGGCGATCCTTATTACATGGTAGATCAAGGCATGGCAAACTATCTAGGGCAAGCAAGTTCATATGATCCGAGGTCGCAGATAACTTCTGATCAAACAATGAATTATCAAGGCACTGATTCGTTTTTCAATATTGTATTTCGCACACCAGTTGAGCCTAATTTAGGCATTACTGGTTCTAATGGCAGTCTTTATAATTTCCCAGACGGCGGCAGAGAAAGTCCATTCAGTGGAATTTACAAAGTTGTAAAAATAACAAATAAATTCAGTGATGGAGTATTCAAACAAAATATAGAAGCAAACAGAATGCCATTGCAACCAAACGATTTTCCAGACGGATATACTCCAAGTAGAAATCCGTTTATATTTTCACAGCCTAAACAGGCTCCTGTTAGAGACAGCGTTTCCGAGTCTGCGTCAAATACAGGAATAGAATTAAGAACACAAGAAGAAATAGACTACAGTAACGGTCTTGACGACTTCTATGGATAAAAAGAGAGTAATTAATGCCAGTAGAAACTAGACAATCAGAATCAGCAACATCGGGTGGTATCGGCACAGGTATATATCTTGCCAAAATTATCAGCCACCTAGATGCCAGCTTTATGGGAGGCCTCGAAGTTACCCTATTAAAAGATGACGGTAACGTTATCGGAGAGTCATCTCAAACTTATCCCGTAAAATTTGCCAGTCCTTTCTTTGGGAATACTGCATTTGAATTTATGGGATACAATACCGCAGATTTTGACGATACACAAAAATCATACGGCATGTGGTTTGTTCCGCCCGATGTAGGAGTAACAGTATTAGTAGTTTTTATTGATGGCAGAACTGATCAAGGCTATTGGTTTGGTTGCGTTCCTGGTCGTTTTATTAACCACATGGTTCCTGGAATTGCTACTTCTGAAGTAACAATACCCCCAACAGGACAAGAAGAAACTTATGATGTTGGATCGTTGCCGTCTGCCGAAATTAATCGTAGATCAAATGACCTTGGAGAAAGTCTAGCCATTGAAAAAATTCCAAGAGCAATGCATCCTATAGCTGATAGATTTCTAGAGCAAGGCCTATTAGAAGATAATGTACGAGGAACAACAACTGCTTCGTCAAGAAGAAATGTACCTAGTCAAGTGTTTGGCATCAGCACACCCGGTCCACTAGATTATGCAGGTAAGAGAAATTATATAGGGGCATCGGATAGCCCAACAGAATCTCCAGTTCCTGTAAGCCGACTAGGCGGTACTCAGTTTGTTATGGATGATGGTGATCAAAGATACAATCGTGCTACTAATGCATCTGAAGGTGGCCCGGAATACCTTGAAGCTCCAGAAGGCGAATCTAGAATTCCTAAAGATGAATTGTTGAGATTTAGAACTCGCACAGGTCATCAGATATTGATGCACAACAGTGAAGATTTGATCTACATCGGCAATGCTAAAGGAACAACCTGGATTGAAATGTCAAGTGATGGAAAGATAGATATTTTTGCTGAAGACAGCGTTAGCGTCCATACCAAACAAGATTTTAATTTTTATGCTGACCGTGATTTTAATCTTGAAGCAGGTAGAAATATCAATATGAAAGCAGCAGGAGTTCATCCAGACGGTGGCGGCAATTTCCGTGTAGATACAGAAGCCAACACTAGATTTTTTGTCAAAGGCGATACAAAAATTACCACAGAAGGTGAAGTACACATTGCTACATTAATGGACAATCACATAACTTCGGTGATGAATAATAACTTTAAAAGTATTTTAAGTACCTATATTCAGTCTAGCTTAGACACTCACATGAAAGCTGGAACCAGTATTAATATTCAATCTGGAACAAGCATGGACATTCTATCCGGCATAGGAATGACACTAACAGGCAGCACTATAGATTTAAATGGCCCTACTGCAGGGGACGCCACAGCAGCCACAGCAGCCACTCCAACTCTGGCACTAGGAGTCAATGGCAATGTAGTAATCAACCCAGCAGAGGCAGAGTGGGTGGGTGCAAGATATAACACAGAAACTCCGTTAGAAAGCATAATGTTTCGCATTCCCATGCACGAGCCATGGCCTAGCCATGAAAACTTGGATCCGTTGTCGTGCAAGCCTGAACTCACAGATAGAGAACAAGCAGGCGGTGGCGAAGACGGTGCTCCGGCAGGCGGAGATGAAGGCGGCGGTGAAGACCCACCACCAGAGGAGGCATAAAATATGGCTAAAATTTACAATCAAAAAGTGGTAGCAACTAATAACGCTACTTCAACACAAACTAGTGAAACCTTTAGATATAAGGGATTTAGTTCTACTGAAATAAAAAATAATTTTAAACTCTATGACATTGAACTAGTCAAGCGAGATATCTTAAATCATTTTTATATTCGCAAAGGTGAAAAATTAGAAAATCCTAATTTTGGAACTATTATTTGGGATCTATTATTTGAAAATTTTACTCCAGAGATCAAAGAATTAATTATCAAAGACGTTGAACAAATCATTAATTATGATCCTCGTATTGCTATCAATTCTGTAACAATTGATACCACTGACATGGGAATTAGAATACAAGCAGATGTGGTTTATTTGCAATTTAATATCAGTGAACGCATGAGCTTTGATTTTGACAAAGAAAATAACATAGTAAACTGACCTGATAATTTTTAGGGTAAATATGTAATAAGGTATAACAGACAATGACAACCACGCTAAGACAAACAAATTTAATACTGAATCAAGATTGGACCACAATCTATCAGACATTCAAAAATGCTGATTTCAAAAGCTATGACTTTGAAAATCTTCGCCGCGTCATTATTACCTATTTGCGTGAAAACTATCCAGAAGATTTCAACGACTACATTGAATCCAGTGAATATCTAGCATTAATTGACGCTGTTGCATTCCTTGGACAAAGCCTAGCATTCCGTATTGATCTAGCCAGCAGAGAAAACTTTATTGAATTAGCTTCTCGTAGAGAAAGCGTCCTTCGCATAGCTCGTATGTTGAGTTATAACGCCAAGAGGAATATAACATCTAAAGGTTTTTTAAAAGTTGATACAGTTTCAACCACAGCAGCAATTCTAGACAACAACGGAAAAAATCTAGCAAGACAAGTCATACAATGGAATGATCCTACTAATCCTAACTGGAGAGAGCAGTTCATTACAATAATGAATGCAGCCATGAGCCAAAATACAGAATTTGGACGTAGTCAAGGAAATGCCACAATACAAGGTACTCCTACAGAACAATATCGTTTCAACACTAGTACCTTGCAAGTTCCAATTTTCTCGTTTAGTAAAAATGTAGCTGCCAGATCTATGCCTTTCGAAATTGTTAGCGCCTCTTTTAAAGGTGCTGAAGAAATCTACGAAGAACCCCCAGTTCCTGGTAATCAGATGGGATTTATCTATAAGAATGACGGTAAGGGTGCAGCAAGTCCCGATACTGGATTCTTTTTTATGTTTAAGCAAGGTAGCCTAGAGCTTGCAGATTTTTCAATTGCAGTCCCAACCACCAACGAAAAGGTAGCAATCGATGCTGAAAATATCAATAATAGCGATGTTTGGTTATTTCAGCTAGCAGCTAATGGCTCCCAGTTAGATGAGTGGACAAAAGTTTCTAATCTAGTTGGCAATAATATTGCCTACAATAGTATTGAAAAGAGTATTAGAAATATATATTCTATATCTACAAAGAACTCGGATAAGATTGACTTAATTTTTGCCGACGGTGTATACGGAAATTTACCACAAGGACCTTTCCGAGCCTACTACCGTGTAAGTAACGGTCTTTCATACAGCATCCTTCCTAATGAAATGCGCGGCATTAACATTGAAGTTCCGTATATAAACAAAGCAGGTCAGAGTCATGTCCTTAAGATAAGCATGAGCTTGAAATATACAGTAAGCAATAGTGTGTCTGCAGAATCGGTAGAAAGTATTAGAACAAAAGCTCCTGCCCAATACTACACACAAAACAGAATGATCACGGCTGAAGACTACAATCTTGCGCCATTATCCAGCAGTCAAGACATTTTAAAAGTCAAAGCCATTAATAGAACATCTAGTGGAGTTAGTCGCAATTTTGATATCATTGACGCCAGCGGAAAATATTCCAGTGTGAATGTATTTGCTGATGATGGCTTAATTTATAAATCAGAAAGTGAAAAAAGTCTAGCATTTAAAACAGTCAGTAGAATTGACACAGTTAACTTTATTCGTCAAAGCGTCGAACCGTTGTTTACCAACACAGGTGTTTATAATTTCTATTTTACCAAATACGATAAAATTTTATTCACTGACACAAATACTAAATGGACACAAATTACATCAGATGTAAATGAAAGCACTGGATATTTTATCAATTCAGTTGACCTAACTTTACAAAAAGTAAGTTCTTATACAACCAACACATTAAAGTATGTTGCCGCAGGTGCTATGATTAAATTTGTGCCACCTGCAGGCAAGAGTTTTAAACGAGGTGAATTAGTTATCACCGACGCAAATGATTTAGATCAAACAGACAGACTATGGACCAAGGTTATTCGAGTAGTAGGTGATGGAACCAATGCAGGCCGCGGCACACTTAGTACCGGCAAAGGTCCAATTATATTCAATGATACTGTGCCTACCGGAGCAATCGCCAGCAGAATTATTCCTAAATTTGTAAACAATTTGCCGGATGCATTAGAAACACAGATGGTAAATTTGTGTGCAGAAAACAAAAACTTTGGTCTTCGATTTGATGTTGCTGCCGCAAGTTGGAAAATTATTACTGCCCCAAACATTGATTTAATTAATGCATTTGCACTAGGTAAAGCAGGAGACACAACAAATAATAATCTAGACACCAGTTGGATTATTGCTTTCACTAAAGAATCTGATGAGTATCAAATCCGTGTTAGGACCTTAAATTATATCTTCGGTAGTCTCGAACAGAATAGGTTTTACTTCGATGTTAATCAAAAAATCTACGACGGAAAGACAGGCAAGACCATCAAAGATCAAGTTCGAGTATTGGGCATTAACACAATGCCTAATAATGCTTCAGCATTGAAGCAAGATCTTGTATTTGAAGTTGACGACTCTATTAAGTTTGAAGACGGATATCAAAGCTCAGAAGAAATTCAGGTTGCATTCAGCGACAGCGACGATGATGGTGTTATTGACAACGCTGATGCATTTGAACAGATAGTAGGTGCTGACCAAGCCCTAAATTATCTATTTTTTACAGAAGTAGTAGACAGCTTTGGCAACATCGTCTATACTTATTTTGATAACAGCACTGATTTAATACTTGTAAGACAGAATGAAAATCAAATTAATGTTAACGAGTTTGATGACGGGCAATTAATTTATTTCTATGACAGTGCAGAAGATCGTGTTAAACGAGTAGATTTGGCATCAAATAGTCTAATACTAGAATCTGGCTATAGAGCAAATATCGGTCGTTCTGGACTAAAATTTCAATATATTCACAATGCTAATGTTGATCGCAGAATTGATCCTAGTGTTAGTAATATTATTGATGTTTACTTATTAACAAGAAGTTATGATACTGAATTTAGAAAGTTTTTGAGCGGCGGCCTAGCGACAAGACCAGAGTCTCCTAACAGCGACAGTTTGCGTATTAGTTTTGGATCATCACTAGGCGAGATTAAATCAATTAGCGATGAAGTAATATACCATCCAGTGAACTATAAAGTGCTTTTTGGTTCAACAGCAGATTATGCTCTGCAAGCACAATTTAAGATTGTTAAAAATCCAAATAAAACAATCAATGACAACGATCTTAAAGTTAGAATCATTTCAGCAATTAACGATTTCTTTGATGTAGCTAACTGGGACTTCGGTGATAGATTTTATCTTGGCGAATTGATTACATACATCACAAATGCAGTCACTCCAGATCTAAGTAACTTGGTAATTGTTCCTAGACAACCAACACAGAGTTTTGGTAGTCTGTTTGAAATTCAAAGTGCCAACGATGAAATTTTTGTCAGCGGTGCAACTGTAGATGATATTGTTATTGTAACAGCAATCACCGCTAGTGAAATTCGTGTAGATGCTACGGCAGTTATATCATCAACAAATTTAGGGTAATTGTAGAATATGGCAAATGAAATTTTCCCAGAAAGCGGACTACCGATTCGAAGAACAGTAGATTTACTTCCTCAGGTTTTTAAAACTGAAACAAACAGTAAATTTATGGCCGGAGTCATTGACCCCTTGGTCCAGCCGGGTGTTCTACAAAAAACTGTAGGATATGTTGGTCGTAGATATGGCAAGACCTACAAAGGATCTGACATTTATCTTGACAGTGACAATACACTACGCAGTAGATATCAACTAGAACCGGGAGTAGTGCTATCGGATGATCGAGGTAATATTGAAAATTTCTACGACTACATCGACTTTAAAAATCAACTTAGATTTTTCAACAATTTTAACGAGCGTGACGATTTAATTACCAGTCAAGATCATTACAGCTGGAATCCTCCTATTGAGTGGGATAAGTTTGTAAACTTCCGTGAGTACTATTGGGTTCCAAGCGGCCCTCCAAGTGTTAAAGTTCTTGGACAAGGAGATGCAATCACCAGTACCTATCGAGTTCGTCAGGGTACAACATCGACATGGATATTTTATCCAGACGGTGCAACAAATAATCCTACACTGACCTTGTATAGAGGACAAACATACAATTTTGCAGTTAATAGTCCTAGAGAAGGTTTTTACATTAGAACAGCTTTTGATACAGGCAGTTTAAAATACAATCCTTTCCTTCCTTATATTCCTAATCAACTTGCAGTATATGATGGCAAATTGTGGAGAGCATTGACCTTTGTTACCGCCAGCATCGATGGCACAATTGTTGAAGGCCCAGAGTGGGAACTTGTAGATGAAAATGTACAAACATCAAAGTTTGATTATTTTAACGGAGTAACTAATAATGGCGCAACCAACGGTACTGTTACCTTTGAAGTTCCATTAGATGCACCAGATATTCTTTACTATCAAAGTGCAATTAATCCCGATAGGTTCGGTCGATTTCTAATCCAAGATATTGAAGAAAATACTAGCATTAATATTGATAAAGAAATTCTTGGCAAACAAACCTATACCAGCAGCAACGGTGTCGAATTTACCAACGGCCTAATTGTACGATTTGCCGGAAAAGTTACTCCTACAAAGTACGCTAAGGATAATTGGTTAGTGGAAAAAGTTGGCCGAGAAATAACTCTAATTAAATTTTCGGATTTAACAGTACCGATTATTACCAGCCAGATCCCTGAAGTAATTTTTGACAATACAGGATTTGATACAGAACCATTTGATGATGCTACTTCTTATCCTGGAGAAAAAGATTATATTGCAATTTGTAGATCTAGTATCGATGCAAATCCGTGGAGTCGTTACAATCGTTGGTTTCATAAATCAACTCTTGAGCAGGCGCATAAATTAAACGGCACCGACTTTGCAGCGGGAGACAGCTTTAGAGCCAAGCGCCCTATTATTGAGTTTCGATCAAATCTACAATTATTTAATCACGGTAGTATTGCAAAAACTTCTGTAGATTTTATTGACACTTTTACAACTGATATTTTTTCTACTATTGAAGGTAGTCAAGGATACAGTATCGACGGTGAATTCTTGTATCAGGGTGCCAGAGTTTTATTTGTTGCCGACACAGACAGCCTTGCTAATAACAAAATTTATCAGGTTAATTTTATAACACATAACAATGTTAGACAAATTACATTAAAGACAACGGTTGATTCTGATCCTATTTTAGGAGAAGGAGTGTTGGTAAGAGGCGGAAATGTTAATAAAGGCCTAATGTATCATTTTAACGGCGTTAATTGGACAGCTAGTCAAGAAAAGACCAAAGCTAATCAAATGCCTTTATTTGATCTATTTGACAACAACGGTATTAGTTTTTCGGATACAACAACATATCCGTCGTCAACATTTATTGGATCACCGATACTAAGTTATAAAATAGGTAATAGCATTGCTGACAGTGAATTAGGATTCAGCCTAGACTACTTAAACATTGACAATGTTGGGGATATTTTATTCACATACAATCTTGATCTTGACAGTTTTTCTTATTCTGTTAACCAAGAGACTTTAACAAAAAATTTAAACACCGGATTTTATAGATTTAATCCGCTTGATGAATTTGCCAATGGATGGGTTAAATCAGACAACGATTATCAGCAGCCAATTTTAGATAGCGTAGTTGTTACTGAAGTAACAAATCAAGTCACACTGTCAACAGTTGACTGGGCAGCGTTTAGTATTCTTCCGTCTACAGTTATCTTTTATCTAAACGGACAAAGACATTTAGATAGTTACACTAGAGAAAATGGAACATTTACTTTTATTAAGGCATTTGCAGTAAATGATGTAGTATCTATCAAGATCTACATTGACCTTGATCCAGATCAGGGATACTATCAAATACCACACGGCCTAGAAAAGAATCCGTTAAATGACAATCTAACAGCGTTTACTCTAGGGCAAGCAATTGATCATTTGTCGTCAGCAATTGAAATTGAAACAGAATTTTCAGGCGTTTACCCTGGCAATAGCAATCTAAGAAATATTGACGGTTATCAACATCGTTGTATGCGTTTCTTAAAGCATTCCGGCATTGCACCAATGGCAGTGTCTTTGCTCTGCGATAAAAATATTAACATCATAAAGTCTATTCAACATTCTTTACGATCTTACAGCAATTTTAAAAATGAATTTTTAAAAAGAATCGCCGAAGCCATGCCGTTAGATAATGTGGTTGATTTCGTTGACGAAGTCATTGCGGCAATGACCATAACAAAAGACTCGTCGGACCCGTTTGCAGATAGCGATATGGTTGGAAATGGTGCTCACGCTGACATTATATATCTAGTCGAAGACGAAGGAATAAAAGTATTTGCACTAAGTCAAACTTTTAATCTTACAGAACTCAGTCGTCGTGCAGTCTATGTTTACCGTAATGGCGAACAATTAATTCACGGAACAGACTATGTATTTGACGCTACATTTGGATTTGTTAGACTTTCATTAACACTCACCGAAGGCGATCAAATTGTAATTAGAGAATATTCGTCAACAGCGTTTAACTATATTCCGTCAACTCCTACCAAGCTAGGCCTGTACAAAAAGTACTTGCCAAGAATTTATCTTGATGACACATTTGTAACTCCTCGCTTAGTAATACAAGGACATGATGGTAGTATTACCGCTGCCTATGATGATTACAGAGATGATGCAATTTTAGAATTAGAATTAAGAATTTACAACAACATTAAACAAGAATATAACGAAAATATCTTTGACATTGACACAGTATTTGGCGGATACTATGGAAATGCATTATACACAAAACCAGAATTAGATGCTATTATCCTGCAGGATTTCTTACGCTGGGTATCTAATACCGATATTGATTACACAAATAACGATCAGTACCTTGACACTCAGAATAGTTTTACCTATACTTACAGTAACATGACAGATCCTACTAGACAGCAAAGTTTACCAGGATACTGGAGAGGAGTATACCAATGGTTCTATGACACTGATCGCCCACATACATGCCCTTGGGAAATTTTAGGATTCAGTGAAAAGCCAACATGGTGGGAAAGTGAATATGGACCTGCACCTTACACTAGAGGCAACTTAATTCTTTGGGAAGATATCCGTGACGGTGTTATTCGTCAAGGTGCTCGTGCCGGCACACATGATCGTTATGCAAGACCTAGTATTTTAAATCATATTCCTACAGACGGCGACGGGAGACTATTGAGTCCTTTAGATTCCGGAGTTGCTAACGACTTTACTTTAATTAATAATCAAGGTGATTATAGACCAGGCGATGTTAGCCCAGTAGAAGCTGCGTGGAGATCTAGCAGCGAATGGCCTTTTTCTGTAATTTCAGCACTATGCCTGTTAAAACCATTCGAATTTATTACAGATAGTTTTGATCGATCTAGAATGTCAGTGAATCAACTTGGACAAACAGTATCAGCTGAATCTGGGGTATTTTCAAAGATTTCAAATTTGTTAGTTCCTGTGGTAGGCGGCACTCAACTTTCAGGATTGGTAACTTTTGTTTCTAGTTATGTTCGTAGTAAAAATCTAGACCCGCAAGTATTCTTAACAAGATTAAATAATCTAGATATTAAAATTTCTACAAGAATGTCCGGATTTGTTGATCAAACAGAACAGAAATATTTGTTAGATAGTAAAAATCCAAGTGCAACATCCAGCAGTGTCTATGTGCCAAATGAAAATTACGATGTAATTTTTAATGTAGGTGTTCCAATGATAGGTATTGCCTATAGTGGAGTGTTGATTGAAAAATTAGCCGAAGGCTGGAAAATCAAAGGCTACGATAATCAACAACCTTACTTTAATTATTTTAAACCTATTGCCAGCAGCAGCGATCCGTTGACATCGGTAGGAGGCACTAGCGTATCTTTCTTAGACTGGGCCGCAGACAAAGTTTACAGCAACGGTGATGTTGTAAGAACTCAAAATACATTTTATCGTGCATTAAAGTCTCATACTAGTACTGAAATATTTGATAAGAGTCTTTGGAAAATTTTACCCAAGTTACCAGTGGCTGGCGGAGTTGAAGCTTACTTTAGAAAAACATTCAATCAACTAAAACCGATACAACTCTACTACGGAACTGTTATTACCAAGATCCAAGGCGTGGTAGATTTCTTGCTAGGTTATCAAGCCTATCTAAAAACACAAGGATTCAGCTTTGATCGATATGATGCAGAAAATCAAGTAGCCTATAACTGGGGAACCAGTTGTAAAGAATTCCTATTCTGGACCAAGCATAACTGGGCAGTGGGATCTCTATTAACACTAAGCCCAAGCGCCAGCCAAGTCGATATGAAAATTCCGTTGGGAGTTGCCGACAGTCTCTTTGACAGTTTCTATGACTATCAAATTTTTAAAAGCGACGGAGCACCACTGTTACCGATATTCTTAAATGTTAACCGAGACTTCCAAGCAGTAACAGTCAGTACAGTTAACACCAACGAAGGCATCTATTTTATCAAAATTTATTTTGTTCTTAAAGAACACATCACAGTATTTGATGACCGCACAGTTTTCAATGATGTTATCTATGACAAGACTACAGGGTATCGTCAAGAGCGTATCAAGAGTCGTGGATTCCGTACAGTAGATTGGGACGGCGATTATACCAGTCCTGGATTCTTGTTTGACAATGTAAACATTCAACAATGGAGTCCTTATACTGATTACAGATTAGGCGACATTGTTTCCTACAAATCCTACAACTGGGTTAGTAAACAAAATGTTCAAGGCGCTGAGTTATTTGATACAACAATCTGGGAAAAATTAGATTCCACTCCTACTAAAGGACTGGTTGCAAACTTTGATTATAGAATTAATCAATTTGAAGATTACTATGATGTTGATGCTGACGGACTAGGTAGCAGTCAACGAGACCTAAGTCGCCATGTTATTGGATATCAAACACGAGAATATTTGCAGAACATGGCCGAAGATGCCGTTAGCCAGTTTAAGTTGTACCAAGGATTTATCCGTGAAAAAGGCACAGCAAATGCTATCACTAAAGTATTTGACAAACTAAGCAGAACCAATACTGGCAGTATCGAACTCAATGAAGAATGGGCATTCCGTGTTGGTCGACTAGGCGGCACTGATCAGTTTAATGAAACTGAATTTAGAATCTTAAAGAATGATTTTAAAATTAATCCACAGCCAGTGATTATTGCACCTACAGATTCCAGCACAGATGTACTAGATTTGTACATGCGAGTACCTGAAAAGAATTTTACAATTGCCCCAATACCTTTTACAGCTAATATCAATCCTGTTAAGAAATATAAATTAACTCCTCGAACAGCAGGATATGTAAATTCTTTTGATGTTGATTTTGCTGTTAAAAACTATGATGACATCTTAGCATTAAACATTGCAGATTTTGAAGAAAATTCTCATGTATGGATTACTTTTTATAACAATTCTTGGACTGTACTGCGATACAATATTTCTAGACTGTTGTTAGTTACTGATGTTAATGTAGTTAAAACACGAGTTGAAATTGTACTAGGTAGAACACATGGTCTAGCAGTAGGAGATATCTTTGGTATTAGAAATATTGAAAATCTAGAAGGCTTTTATAAGATTACAGAAGTTCCTGATAGAAAAACCATAGTGATTCAAATTAGTAAAGATGCTAAAGAACCAAAATGGGAAACAAGCACTGTTATTAATTTAGAATTGTTTAGTTCCGCTAGATTTACTGATTATCAATCAGTTGATCTTGCCATAGCCGCAACATTAACTAGCGGTGCTAAGTTTTGGATAGACAATAACATAAATGGTAATTGGGAAGTTTCTGAAAAACAAAAACTATTTGCATCTACTGAAATTTCAGAATATGGAACAACTACACCTTTAGGTAATGGTAGTTCTGTGTTGTATATTGACATCTTAACTCAGATTGTCTCAGCGATGCCAGCAAGTAATATTGTAGTTTCTTATTTAGAAAGAGTAGATGGATTAAAACCTTTACAAACTTTTGAAAGACCCAACAGCATCAGCGCAGCCGCCAACGGAGTATTTGGAGAAAGTCTTGCAGTAAGTCCAGACGGTAAATGGTTGGCTATTGGTAGTCCAAGGGCTACTGGAATTAAATCAGATTATCAAGAAATTTATAATAGTGATTTAGATTATTTCCAAGGCGACATAGTTTTACACAAAGGAAAATTATGGAGAGCCAAAGTTGATATCTATGCACAAGATTATACAGGAGTCGATAGTACTCGAGTTGGAGTTGATAGTACCTTTGCTAGAATCGATGCCACAATGGAAGATTGGGAACCAGCCCTGATTATCACAGCAAATCAACAAGGTTCTAATACTGGCTACCTAGAACAGGGCGCAGTATCTTTATACGAATGGAGCGGGCAGAATTGGGTTGAACGATACAGCTTTGTAAGCCCAAGACAAAATGCCAACGAACAGTTTGGTTCTAAAATAACTATAGGTGTTGACTCTGGTAATTACTATATGGCTATTTCTGCACCGGGTGCAGAAAATAACAAAGGCCGAATATATCTTTACAAATATGCTCCATTAATTGCTGATACTTCAGAAACTATAATCTATAAAGTAACAGTCGCCCCTCCTCAGGGAATGGACTCAGGTTCTAAATATTACATCAATGAACAATACAGACCTAATCTATCGTTGCTGGTCGGCAATACCTACATATTTGATCAAACAGATCTCAGCAATGTTTATTATCCTAACCCAGTCGATGGCACAGTAACTAATAAACATCCGTTAAATTTCAGCAATGATAATATCAGCGGAGTTCTAGGCGGCGGCACATTATACACCACAGGAGTTACTTACCTTTTAGACAATCGTACAGTTACCCAGGCACAGTATATTGCAGGATTTACTACCGCTACAACTAGAAAAGTTCAAATTACAGTAACAGAAAATACTTCTAGTATACTTTATTATTACTCATCGGCAACTCTAAACATGGGTAATTCCATAATTAGAAAATATCCTAACATTGCTAAAGAATGGCAACTAATTGAAAATCAAAACTTCAAAGGAGTCTATGATAACACCGGAGCTAGATTTTACGAAGCTGGCGCTATAGTATGGTACAACAACGCACTATGGCAATCTCTAGAAGATCAAACAGGTGACGGTAGTACCATTTCTATCAATTCAAATCAGTGGACACGATTAGATCCTATATCAACCCAAAGCTCATTGCCTACAAATATTGCACTTGAAGATGATAGTACAGATCCAACGGCCGGTTCCTTGATTGCTGACCAAGTTGCTGAACTAGTTAAAGACGGTGACAGATTTGGAACCAGTATGACTATGAGCCGAGACGGTATGACATTAGTAGTGGGATCTCCAATCAGCGACGGACAATATTTTACTAATTATAGAGGCATCTGGAATAGCTATCAAACATATGTAGCTGGAGATGTAGTTAAATGGACCGGCAATTATTATAGATTAGCTTCTGCATCTTCAACAGGAGCAAATCCTGTATCGGGATCTCCATGGGGATTAGTTGAAGCTGTATCAGATGCAACATCTGGTAAAGTATACATTTATAAGATGAATGCCTATGGTTTCTATAGTCTAATGCAGACAATTAACGCAGGTAGTTTGCCTGATGTTAGTGATTTGGCTCCAGATGAAATAATTAATTCTGGAGACTTATTTGGATTTGCAATTGATATCGATAACTCCGGCAATACCATTGCTATCTCTAGTCCGCAGGCAGATATTAATTTACAAAATCAAGGTAGTGTCTACATCTTTAGATATGACACCGATTCGACAATTCCAGAATATAGACTAAAACAAAAACTTCAAAGTTATGAAATTTACAACAATGAACTATTTGGTTTTAGTGTTTCCATAAGTGAGCGTGGTGAGCGTGTAGTAGTTGGAGCAAAGAATACTCCTTACAAACTGTCAACACGCTTTGACCTATCTGCCAGAACACGATTTGATGGCGGCCGCACAACATTCTCAGAAGACCAAGGCTATCCTGGTCAGGTCTATGTGTTTGAACTTAAAGATCAAACCTACTTCCTATCTGAAAAACTAGAAGCTGATCTATTAGACAACGAAGGATTTGGATATTCGTTAGACAGCACAGCATCTGTGATTGTAACAGGCTCACCAAGTTATGCCCCAACTGGTACAAAAGTTGGTATGACTAGAATATTTAGAAAAGATGTTACCAAAGACAGCTTTACAATTCTTGCAGAAGAATCACCTATGGTGAATATCGATCTTCTAAAGAGTGTAGCAGTTTATGACGATGAAAAATATCTAAAGATTGCAGACCTAGATATTATTGATGTAAACAAATTAAAAATTCTTGGTCGTGCAGAACAAGAAATCAAATTCAAAACTCTATACGATCCAGCAACCTATACCAACGGTACTACTGAAGTTGAAGTTGATGCTGACCAAGCCTGGTTTGAAAAGAATGTTGGGGTAATTTGGTGGAACATCAGCGCAGCCAAATGGGCACATTATGAGCAAGGGGATCTTGCCTATAGAGCTGGTAACTGGAATCAACTTGCGCCAGGTGCTAGTATTGACATTTACGAGTGGGTTGAAAGCTCAATGAGCCCAACTGATTGGTCTAAGATGGCAGACACCACAGATGGATTGTCAGCAGGTATTTCTGGACAACCTCTCTATAGTAATGCAGCCTACTCTATTAAGAGATTTACAAATCCTAATACAGGTCTGTCTTTTGGAACAAAATATTATTTCTGGGTTAAGAATAAAACAATCATTCCTACAGGTGTAACGGGAAGAAATATCTCAGCCTCTAGTATTGCGTCTTTAATTGAAAATCCTGCCAGCGACGGTACCCCGATCCTTGCTATCATTGACACTGACAAGTTTTTAACCTACAATCTAAGTTCAGTTATCACAGGCGACTCTGCGTTAATAAACATTGAATACTACAATTCAGAACGCAGACCTAATGCTACGCACACTGAGTATCAGTTGTTGACTGAAGGAATTGCAGATAGTTTGCCTAGCAATGCGCTAGAGCAAAAATGGATTGACAGTCTTGTTGGATTCAATCAAGCAGGTAATCCAGTTCCTGATCCTACATTGTTACCCAAACAGCGTTACGGTCTAGCCTTTAGACCTATACAAACACTGTTTGTTGATCGTGGAACAGCATTAAAAATTGCAATCGATAGAAGTAATGATATTCTTTCAACTAGACCTTTTGCTGATTTAATCGATTTTGAAAATCTAAATCAAATTGAAGAGATTCCTAATGCAGCACTAAATCTTTATGATATAACAGTGGATACCTCTGTTGAATTAGCAGAAGTGGGCATTGTTAGAATTAGCCCAGCAGTGTTAAGTGCAAATATTGTTGATGGTGAAATTGATACAATTAACATTATTGATGCAGGATTTGGATATCGTACAGCACCTCCGGTTAAAATAGTCGGTGACGGATTAGGAGCCAAAGCTACAGTCACGCTTGATCTTCAAGGTAGAATTACCTCAGTTACAATTGTACAGAAAGGTAGAAAATATACCACTGCTGATGTATCAGTAAGAAACTTTTCTGTGTTAGTTAAAAATGACATAACCTATAACAATTACTGGGCTATCTATTTCTGGGACAGCGTTAGAGAAGGATTCTTCAAGAGCACAGTACAATCTTACGACACGACCAAATATTGGACCTACATTGATTGGTATGCTACTGGTTACAGTTCTGTGACTCGTATCGTAAAAGAAATATTAGATTTATATCTTGAACCTACAATTAAAATAACCGTTGGCGACATTGTTAAGATTAAAGAATATGCAAACGGCGGTTGGGCATTACTTGAAAGAGTTACAGACGGCAACGGCGATATCCTTGGTAATTATATTCTAATTGGTCGAGAAAACGGCACAATTAAAATTAACGAAGAAATTTATAATGTTAAGGTCTATGATTTCCAAGGATCCTACGACGAAGTTACCTACGATAATCAACCAACACAAGAATTAAGATTTATATTTGCTGCTTTAAAGGAAAATATCTTTATTGACGATCTACGAGCAGAATGGAATAAATTATTCTTTGCCAGCATTCGTTATATATTCTCAGAGCAGTTATATGTTGATTGGGCCTTTAAAACCAGCTTCTTAAATGCAATACATAATATTGGAGATCTAGAACAAAAGACTAATTATAAGAATGATAACTTAGCCAGTTTCCAAAATTATCTAGAAGAAGTAAAACCTTTTAGAACAACCATTAGAGAATACACCAGTAGATACACCGATATTGATCGTCAAGGAGCAGCAATAACAGACTTTGATGTACCGCCTGCATACGATGTCAAAGAAGGACAAATACTTCCTGTACTAGAAAATTCTAGTATTATTGACATTTATCCTTACAAATGGTGGAAAGACAATCATACATATTCTATCACTGAAATTGTTATTTCCAATGCAGGTGCAGATTATAAAGCAGCTCCTCGTGTTGTAATCACAGGAGACGGCTCGGGAGCCAGTGCCCAAGCATATATTGCCAACGGATCTGTTTCTGGAATTAAAATGTTAACTGCTGGCACAGGATATACCTCAGCATCAGTTAGTATTGTTGGTGGTAACGGCACATCTACTAGTATTGCAAAAGCTGTGGCCATCATTGGTGACAGCAAAACAAGAACTTTTGATCTTACAGTTAAATTTGATAGAATTACCAAAGAGGGAACCTATGCAGAATATACCTACAGTCAAGAATTCGTTGCTGACGGATTCACTGCTATTTTTGAATTAAATTATCCTCCAACAAGAGATAAAACAAAAATTTCTGTAATTGTCAATGACGAGATTATTTTAGACAGTGATTATGAAATTACATTTTATAAATCTAGCACTGATGAATATAGTCTGCTAAGAGGCAAATTAAAATTAACCGCATTGCCAATTGCTGGTGCAGTTATTGTAATTGACTATGAAAAAGCTGATGATATTTTAGAAGCAGTTGATAGAATTAACAAATATTACAGTCCAACTAGAGGAATGATAGGTAAAGAAATTAATCAACTAATGACCGGAATTGACTTCGGTGGAGTTCAAATTCAAGGCACTACATTTGATGTTTCGGGTGGTTGGGATGCACTTCCGTGGTTTACCGACACTTGGGATTCTGTAGAACCAAACGCAGATTTTTATTATGTAGTTGATAGTCAAGAGTACACAGCAACAGGATTTGACAGCCGAGCACTGATTTGGAAATTAGGCTCAGTGGTCCAGCTTGGAAATAAACACTATAGAGCAGTAATCGATAATATTGACAAACCCCCAGTTGAGTTTCCAAATGTATGGGAAGAATTAACAATTTTATTACCATTTACCCCGGCAATAGGACAACAGTTATCGGTATATCTAAAGCGTAGTGGATTGGGATCTCCAAGAAGTATTGACACACTAGATTCAGCTGGAGCACCAGTTGTAGTCTACGATCAAGGCATAGAAGAATCTCGTACAATTCGTATCGATGATGTAAACTTTGGCGGAGCAGGAGTTACTAATCTTTCTGCAATAATGCCTACAGTGATAGGAGATGGTTCAACTAACAGTATTGATATACAACAATATGTTCAAATTGAAAATGGCGACACTTTAATATTCCGTCCTATGGACAGTGATGGCACAGTTAATATCACTGATATTAATATTATTGATACAAATATAACAGGCGGATCATTGAGTGCAGTTAGCGGAGCCTATATTACTGCTACAGGTACAGCAGCAGAAGATATTGTAGTTGATGGTAGTAAATTTATTAGCCCTGATCAAGTGCCTGCTCCTGAAGAAAATATTCCCGGACAGGTTATTGACAGTGTTTCAATTAAGGTATTCCATACGGTTCAGACTGGTGCAACACCATTGCAATCTCGTATATTAAAGAGCAATGGAAGAGATAAGCGTTTTGCTATTGGGCTAACTGTGCTTGACAGCGCATCTGTAATGGTCTATGTCGATAAAGTAAAATATGAAATTAATGCAGATAGTAGTATAGAATATATCATAGATTACAACACCAATGAAGTTGTATTTACTAATGCTCCAATTAGAGATTCAGTGATTGAAATTATTTCTATTGGAATTGGTGGTGCTGCGCTGCTTGATTATCAAGAATTTGAAGCAGATGGCGATACATTATTTTTCTTAACTAGAGCAAATTTTGCTGATACTGCATCAGTGGTTGTAACCGTTGATGGCGTTGATGTTGACGCATTGCCTATCAATAGTTCTGAAGTATTAGATATTACAAACAAAACATTAATACAGTTTGCCAACAAACCAGAACGACGACAGATTGTAAAAATTGTTTGCCTAGGAGCCAATGCTGATGTTGATTCAACAGGAAGTTCTGTAGTAAGAGTTAATCAACAAACTTTAACATTTGACGGCAGTACATTAAGTTATGATCTAGATCAGTTTGTAAACTTAACAAGGGCTAGTGCATCCGGAGCAATCCTAGTTGAAGTTAACGGAGTACAATTAAAAGGTGTTGATACTGAATTTATAGTCTACAATGGAACCAATAATGTTATCTCAATTGGCAAAGATCCGTTAGAAGCACCTAATACTGCCACACAATCTAACATCCAAGTTTATATTAATGGCGAATTAAAGAGGAACATTCTTGATTATGTTTATGATGGAAACGAGAATACTGTAACAGTTGACACTGAAGTACTAGCAATTAATGATGAAATTAAAATTATTATAGATATTAGAAGTCAATACACCTTTACAGGAAATAACATTGTTTTTAACGGAACTAGTTTTGTAGAAAACGATAGTACAACTACACTGCAAGAAGGCGATCAAATTATTGTTACCTGGTTCAGCGAATATCCAAGCATGAATATTATTTCTGATCAGTATACCGGAGGAAAAGTTCAATATCAATTGGCAAGAGAACCAGTCAGCGCCAGCTATATCTGGATATATAAAAACGGCCGAAGACTAACACAGGAACAAGATTATGCAGTGTCTATTCCGAGAAATGTTGTTTATTTAAAAACAACAACATTGATTACCGATGAAATTAAAATAGTACAGTTTGGCAATTACATAAGGCGTGCTCCATTAGCATATGAAGTGTTTAAGGATATGTTAAACATATATCATTTCAATCGTTTTAGCATTGACAAAGCAGTAACTTTATCTCAAGATTTAAATTATTATGATCAAATAATTCGTGTTACAGACACAACTAATTTATTTGAACCGATCAAATCTAGAAATATTCCAGGTACTGTGTATATCAATGGAGAACGCATTGACTATTTTGAGAAAACAACAACAACATTGTCACAACTGAGAAGAGGAATCAATGGAACAGCAATCAAGGAAATACACTCATTGGGTAGTAGTGTAGTTGATGTTGGTCGAGTTGAAAATCTTCCGTACAATGAAAGTCAAGAAAGATTAGACTTTGTCAGCGACGGCAGCAGTTTGTTGATTGGCCCGTTAAATTATGTTCCCAAAGCTGCTGTACGATCAACATGGACAAGAACAACAATCCCAACAGGATACGAGCCTTGTGATCAAATAGAAGTTTTTGCAGGAGGCAAGCGTCTAAGAAAAGATCCTGTAACAGTCTATGATCAAACAGTCAACATCACTAGTCCGCAAGCTGATATTGTGCTAGAAGCTGAGTTCAGCGTTGACGGAGTAAACGATTACATTCGATTAACATCTACAATTCCTGCAGGAACCCGTATCACTGTTATTAGACGAATTGGTAAAACTTGGTATGATCGAGGCGAAACAACAGCTTCTTCGGGTGTTACATTGTTGAAAAACTCAAGCTCTATTTCTGAATTTTTAAAACAAAAGAGCACCGAACTGCCTGAATAAATATACTATGGAACAGAAAAACACAAGTGAATCAACTATGAAAAACGAAAAACCAAAGGAAAATTCTCAACCCAACGAGACCGCGGGCTGGCATTTTGAAGGCCACATTAAGATTTTTGACCCAGAAACCGGTGAAGTATTTCAAGACAAGCGCAATGCTATTCACTATGAAAATATGAGTGTTGCTATGGTCAATAGCCTAAGCAATCAAGGACAAGGCTGGATTTATCAAATGGCATTTGGCAGTGGTGGAACAACAGTTGATCCTACTGGATTAATTACCTACTTAACACCGAATACTGTGGGTGTAAATACTGGATTATATAACCAAACCTATGCTAAAATTGTTGATCAAAATGCCACAGAAAATGTAGACCCTACGAGAAACAAGATGGAAATCCGCCATATCAGCGGAGCAACTTATAGCGATATTGTTATTAGCTGCTTACTAGATTATGGCGAGCCTGTGGGACAACAAGCCTTTGACAACAGTGTTGATATGAGCGGTAGCTATGTGTTTGACGAATTAGGCCTCAAGAGTTATAATCCAAATGGAGAAGGTAAATTGCTCACTCATGTAGTATTCCATCCTGTACAAAAATCATTGAATAGATTACTTCAGGTAGATTATACAATTCGCGTACAGAGCTTAACTGGCTTCACAGAGGTATAATAAATGCCATATATTGTAAATTTTACCGACAGAGAAAACAAGACTCCTATCACAGTCTATGATAATACTTCTAATGCAGACACAAGTTTAGATTTTCCGGGTCGCAATGTCACCGGCTACGGACAAATTATTGCCGAAAACTTTTTAGCATTGTTAGAAAATTTTGCCGGCGGCTCAGCCCCAACCAACCCAATTGAGGGACAACTATGGTATAACTCACTTGAAGGTATTTTACAAATTTGGGACAACACCCAATGGAAAGCAGCCAGTAATATTCAAAAAAGCACTAGTGAACCTTCAGTAGAATCTGCTAAAGTTGGTGAACTGTGGGTAGACACTACTAATCAACAGCTATACGTATTCTCTGGATCAAGTTGGATTCTAGTTGGACCTAACTTTTCTACAGGTTTACAATCTGGGCCTGTTGTAGAGTCTATTATTGATAGTGATAACTTTGATAGAGTTATTGTAACTTTTTATGTAGAAGATAAACCAATTATTATTATCAGCAAGGATAGCTTTACTCCTAAAAATTCTATCAACGGATTTGCAGCAATTAAGACAGGTATTAATATTACCAGTTTGGATGTTGGTGATGGCGGTTTTCTTCCAAAGTTCTACGGAACAGCAATAGCGGCAGATGCTTTAAATGTTGCCGGCACTGCGGTTGCCGCCGCAAAATTTTTAAGATCTGATACAACTAATACAACAGAACAAAATTTTAATATTAGAAATAATTCTGGTCTTACTATTGGAGTTGATGGAACATTTAGTTTAACGGCATCGTCAACTGCCGCAAAAATATACAATGCTACGGCCGGCGCCAGTATTGATTTACAAACTAACAGAAACGGTGTTCCTGATACTGTTTTAAAAATTGTTAACAATACGGTTGGTATTAATGTAGTTGCACCCGACGAAGCACTGGTTGTTAGCGGAAATATTAAAACCGACGGAAGTTTAATTCTTACCAATATTACTGAAAGCACTAATTTTAGTAACGGTAGTTTTAGAACAGCCGGAGGTATTGCTGTAACTAAAAATGCATTGATTGGAAAAAATATCGATGTCTACGGTCAAACTATTATAACATCAATTGAACCAAGAGAAACTGAAAAATATGATAGTGGAAGTTTAACAAGAAGATGGAATACTGTTAGAACTAAAACTCTTATTGCAGATACTTTAGTCGGAGCACTCGAAGGTAACATTATTGGTAATGCTACTACAGCAACTAACTTGCGCTTTCCAACAACTTTTAAGATGCAGGGAGATGTAACCTCTGCAAATATTACATTTGATGGACAAGTTGGCGGAACCACAAAAACTTTTGATACAGTTATTACTTCTGGTATTATTTCCAGTAAAGTTCAACCTAGCCCTAATGTATCAAAAGCTGATGATTTTGTGCTGGTTTTTAGGGCAGGCGAAGGACTATTAAAAGAAACTAGAGATGTATTTGTTGGAGATCTCGGGGTACCTGTTGGCACAATTTTGCCGTTTGCCGGATCCGCAGCCCCTTATGGTTATTTATTATGTGACGGCAGTGAGCAAGAAATTGCCAAGTATCTAACATTGTACAATGTTATAGGAACAATTTATGGCACACCGTTTAGGGGTCAAGCAGGTCTAACCTTTGTGTTGCCCGATATGCGAGGTCGTTTCTCACTCGGCAAACACGACATGAATAATAATAACACTGTTCCTTTGGGTGGCGGATTTATAGATGCAGGCGGCGGCCTTCCAGGTAGCGAAGCCATTCCTGCAGGAAATTTTGTTGTTGGTCGCCGATACACAATTTCAAGTGTTGGATCAACTAATTGGCCAAGTATCGGAGCCAGTTCTTCAACAATAGGCACTACATTTACTGCAACAGGAGTAGGCAGCGGTACAGGATCTGCAACATTAGTTCCTAGAGTCGATGATATACAGGCACAAACGCTAGGCGGCGCAAGCGGCGATTATAGAAACACTTTAACCGCAACTAATATTCCGCAACATGAACACGATTTTAAAGCACTCAATGACGCCGGCACTAAAGGCAGTAATCAATATCATGCAACTCGATTAGACACAGCAAGTCCTCCGGGTATCGAGCCAGGAGAAGGAGCCTTCTTAGGTCGAGGTCCTACAACACCTGGACAAATGCAATATCTTCCAAGCAGCGGAGGAGTATTAGGTTATACAACAACACAGTTGGGACAGAGTTTTTCAATTATGAATCCCTATCTAACATTGAACTATATTATCCGTTCAGGACCACCAGTATTCTAAGAGATAAAATATGGCATATTTAATTACCAAATCAGACGGAACAACATTAACCACAATATCGGATGGTCAAATTGATGATTTATCAACTGATCTTACTCTTATAGGTAAAAATTACAGTGGGTTCGGTGAAGCATTTAATGAAAATTTAATTAAACTATTAGAGAATTTTGCCAGCACAGCAAGACCTAGTCGTCCTATTCGAGGACAGATTTGGTTTGATGTTACTGAATTAAAATTAAAAGTTTACAACGGAACCGCATTCCAACCAGTTAGTTCTGCCACTATTGCCGCCACACAACCAACATCGTTAACTCCGGGTGATCTATGGTTTGACGACACAAACAAACAGTTGTATTTTTATGACGGCGAGAATACTTTGTTGCTAGGACCAAGTTACGGTCTGAGTCAAGGTATCAGCGGAATTCGTGTAACTACAATTCTAGATTCTTTAAACCAAAGCAAGGTTATCACCAGTCTATATAATAACGGAACATTGATCGGTATTTTTTCAAGTAGTGAAACAGTGTTTACTCCAAAGATTCCGATCTCAGGATTCAGTGGAACTATTATTCCTGGTTTCAATGCCAGTACTATTGCTGGTCTTAAATTTAATGTAACAGCAACTAATTCTGAAAAATTAGGTGGAAGATTAGACACTACCTATGTTAGAAACGACACCAGCGGAGTAATTGACGGAAAGTTAGGAGTTACGCTAGGAGTTGAAATTGGCAATGCGCAACAAGTTAAGCTATTAGAAACTAATGGAGACCTGCTGTTACAAAACGTTGCACAGAATAAATTTATTAGATTTAGTGCTCGTAGGGGTGCAGTACAAGATGATGCAATAGTTATTGAGCCAAGTTCTCAAACTGTAAAAATCTATGACGGATTTTTAAGTAGTCAAACTACAGTAGGTGGTAACTTAACAGTTAACGGAAACTTAACGGTTTTAGGAGATACGGTATCTGTTAATGTTTCTACATTAAGAGTAGAAAATAAACTAATTGAATTAGGAACAAGTTCAGATAGTTCTATATTAACTAACGCACAAGCAGACGGCGGTGGTATTATATTAAGATCGTCAGGTGCTGGCGGCCATAAAGAAATTTTTTATAGTCTTGATAGAGATGCGTGGGTTTTTAATCAAAATGTTGATTTAGAGACTGGTAAATCATTTAGGATTAGTGGAGTTGAAATATTAAAGTACAACGAAGGCGAAGCAACATACGAACTGACAAATGCAGTAACTCGAGCAACCGGTATCAATATATTTGGAGTCCAGGCAGAATTTACCATTGATAACATATTTGTTAATAACAATAGAATTTCTTCAGTTAATGCCAACGGTGACATCGAAGTGTATCCTAACGGAACAGGTAATGTTGTATTAAACGGTTCCGCTAGAATTACTGAAATAGGAGAACCTGTAGGAATATCAGACGCTACTACTAAAAATTATGTTGATGTGCAGATTAAAGCAAAGTCATTAGCATTGTCAATGGATATTAGCGATGGCAGAACCAATGAACAAATTGCCGGCGATCTAGAATCCATTGCTCCGGTGGCAGAGTACGACAACGGAACAGTTGCTAGAATTTTATGTACAATTGTTTCAGAAGTTCGACCAACGCTTAACCTAAATTCTTATCTAAATGAATCAACAGCAACATTTAACACCCCATCGGGCACAGGATCTGCACTTACTGATGTTTCGTTTAGTGATGTTGATATTCCTACACCTGCATATAACATCAGTAGAATTGTAAAAACATATCAAGTAATTGCAAATGCGTGGACATTTGTGTCATAATGAAATACGGAGCGATAAATGGCCTACATAATTAATAGATTCGATGGAACACAACTTGCTATAGTTGATGATGGTATCTTAGATACTAGCACTCCCGTAGGCCTACTTGGTAGAAATTATACCGGCTATGGTGAAATTCAAAACGAAAACTTTATTTTTCTACTTGAAAACTTTGCCAATACAAGCCCGCCAGCTAGAGCACTAAGTGGACAAGCATGGTATGATAAAGGTGCAAAAGCTCTAAAAGTTTATAATGGTACAACCTGGTTAAGTATTGGTAATGCCACTGTAGCAGAAACTGAACCTGCCCATAGCAACGGTGGACTGTGGTTAAAAACAACCACACAACAATTGTATGTTAGTGATGGCACCGTGTGGCGCCAAGTTGGTCCAGAATCTGCTGAAGGATTTGCAGTCACTAAGATGACTAGCACTATTATCAAAGACAGCATTGGAGCAAACAAACCAGCAATATTGTCACAAATCAACGGCGAAACTACAGCAATTATTGTCAATGAAGATTTTGTTATAAATGCCGCAACTGAAATTCTGGGATTTAGTCAATTAACTCGTGGTATCAATTTAAAATCTTCAAATTATTTTTCAGGAGCACTGAAAGGTAATGCAGACTCTGCTACTAAGTTAGAAACAGCAAGAAAAATTAACACAGTTGATTTTAACGGTTCTAGTGATATTACAGTTACCGCAGCAACTAACCAACCGTTAAAAGCAGGCGATTTTATTATTGGTTCTGAGTTTGATGGATCATTTGAGACCACATGGGATATCAATGCTACTTCAGAAAACACAATTGGAACGGTAGTAGCAAGAAACTCTGTGGGAGGTTTTTCAGCTACTACTATCAATTCTGATTTATTTGGTAACGTGCAGGGTAATGTTACTTCCGTTACCGGTACCAGCATATTTAATGAAATTGTAGTTAACAATATCATTGGCGAAACATTTTCTGGCGTTGCTGCTCGTGCAACACGATTAGAAACTCCTCGACTTATTAACACAGTACCGTTTAACGGAACTGAAAATATTACATTGCCTGTTCCGGCCGAGTCTCTTACAGGAACAACTCTAGCACCCAATGTTGTTGATTCTCTGCTAACAAGTCTAGGAAAATTAGTTGCATTAGAAGTAGAAGCTCCCGGCATTGTTGTTGGAGATGGTAATAATCTCAATATTAAGATAGAAGGATTTACGCCTACATTAGAATCTGATGTTTCAAATGCAATAAAATTAAAATTATTAACTGGATCAGTAACAGTTGCACCAACAACAATTACATTTATTTCAGCAAATTCAGCCAGTGCCGACGGAATACTATCTCCAGCATTTGTTCCAGACTATACACTAAGTACTCCTGCTAATCAAAGACCAGTATTAGGCTTACCTAGTTACAGATGGAAAGATATTTACTCAGCCGCCGCCACACTAGATGTGTTAAAAGCTACCACACTAAGTGGTAGAACAGCAGCCGACGAAGTTACAGTGTCTAATAAGTTGATTGTTAACAACGGAATTTACGGTTCATTGTTTGGTAATGTAACCGGTAATGTAACAGGTAATGTAACAGGTGCTGCTAGCCTAAACATGTTAAAATCTGGAGATACATTATCTGGAGATATCAGCTGGACTAGTTCTGGTCGAGGGTTATCATGGTCAATGAACAGTGACGGCGCCAGCATTCGTTATTACAATACCAGCGATGGTGCAACAGATAATAGATTAGAATTTAATACCAGCGATAACACCAATGAATTTTTTAGATGGACTCATACTGTAGGAGCATCAACTTACGAGTCGATGCGTTTAACGCCAAATAGTTTTGGCACAGCAGATCTTAGTGTAACTGGTAGTATTAATATTACTGGAACAGTAACAGGCACCCTTAAAGGTGACGGTAATCAGATAACAAATATAAATGCGGCAAATCTTGGAACCGGCACAATACCATCTGCTAGATTAACTGGAACATACAATATAAACATTGCAGGTAATGTTGCAGGTAATGTTACAGGTAATCTGCAAGGCGTAGTAACAGGTAGTGTTATTGGAAATGTTACCGGTTCAGCTAGTTTAAATATACTAAAAGCAGGCGATACATTAAGCGGAGATTTAAACTGGTCAACAACAGGTCGTGGTTTAACCTGGGGAATGAACACCGATGGTGCAAGTATCCGTTTTTACAATACAAGCGATGGCGATGCTGCCAGCAGATTAGAGTTTCAAACCACCGATAACGGTAACGAATATTTCAGTTGGACACATGCCGGCGGTAGCACATTTGAATCAATGCGCCTTGTGCCAAACAGCTCAGGTAACGCTGTTCTTACAGTATTTGGTAATGCCACAATCAATGGCACCACCACAGGTACATTCAGCGGAACTGGCACAGCCTTGACACTCAATGCCGGCAATTTAACAACTGGAACTGTTCCTAGAGATAGACTTACAGGTGAATATAGTATTAGTATTAATGGAAGTGCTAATACCGCTGTTAGAGCCTCTGTTGCAAACATAGTTGACAGCATCACTAGTGCTCAAATTGTTACTGCATTAGGTTATGTTCCGTCAGATACCGGACTTGCAGCGACAGGGATTGTAGGCGTTAGTGCTACAATTTCTGGTCCGATTACTTCAACTTCAACTTCAACAGGCGCATTAGTTGTAGCAGGTGGAGCAGGTTTTGGCCTAGATGTAACAGTTGGAGGGTCAGTAACAGCCGATGATGGTTTTATTGGTAATCTGTTAACCACTGGATCTGTAGGTGCAGCAGGAACCGTAACTGGAAATTGGACTTTATCGTCAGGTAGTAGATTACAGGCTACCTATGCTGACTTGGCAGAGTTATACACTTCTGACGAATCTTATGAAGCTGGTACAGTATTGATTTTTGGAGGAGATGCTGAGACCACCACAACAACAATATATGGAGATGCTAGGCTAGCAGGAGTAGTTTCAACCAATCCAGCCCACTTATTAAATTCAAACTTAACAGGTACAGTTAGTGCTATAGCACTTGTGGGAAGGATACCGTGCAAAATAATAGGACAGGTCAAGAAGGGAGATATGCTAACAACTTCTTCAATACCCGGATATGCTACAAAAATGATAGAATTTATTCCGGGAGCATTTGTAGGAAAAGCACTACACGATAAAGAAACCAGCGGTGAAGGTATAGTTGAGATTTCACTGAACAGAGCATAAGTCAAAAACACATAAATATAAAAAAGGAATTTTAAGTGGCTTACCAAATAGACAGATTTAACGGTACTTTTTTAGTCTCGGTTGATGATCAAACACTCAACAGTACCGCTACGGATCTGCGTTTTGTTGGTCGCAATTACAGTGGCTACGGTGAAATTGAAAATGAAAACTTCTTGCATTTGCTGGAAAATTTTGCCAACAGTTCAGCGCCTCCTAGAGCTATTTCTGGACAAACATGGTTTGATACTAGCACTAAGAAATTAAAGATCTATGACGGCAATAAGTTTAAAGTGACCACTGGCGCGGAATCTAGTGCTACAGCACCAGCAGGATTAACTACTGGCGATTTTTGGTGGGACAATCAAAACGAACAAATTAAAGTATGGAATGGCACAGAGTTTATATTAGTCGGAC
>Ga0209500_10000423_pt1 | contig 36511 bp, 36 predicted proteins | sample S_140212_EF_Meta_FD_187323 | JGI IMG/M metagenome (GOLD analysis project Ga0209500, IMG submission 187323) | Freshwater microbial communities from Lake Simoncouche, Canada to study carbon cycling - S_140212_EF_MetaG (SPAdes) (version 2) | ecosystem: Environmental > Aquatic > Freshwater > Lake ...
TTGGATGGATACAATTGACGCTGGCCGATTTGATGACACAAATAAAGCATTTGTTCCTCCTGAAGTTTATGATTTCAGAATCACAGAACAAAATGCTGATCATTGGGCCGAATTCGTCGGAGAACACATATTGGCAAATCGACGCCGACCTACTTTTGATTGGCAAAAAGAAACTGTGCAGATGCTGGGTCGTTGGCAACCTTGGCATGCTGGCCATCGTGCATTGTTTGAGCGTGCTATTGCTAAAACCGGACAGGTAGTGATACAGATACGTGATTGTCAAGGCTGGCAAGGATCTAATCCATTTGCGATTGATCAAGTTAAGAATAATATACGCAGAGATCTTGACCCTGTGTATCAAGGGCAGTATGAGATACAAGTAGTACCCAACATCGTCAACATAACATATGGGCGTGATGTAGGTTACCGGATCGAACAAGAAACATTTGATCAAGCCACACATGATATCAGTGCAACAGCTATCAGAAAAAGTATGGGATTGGTTTGACCACAGCCATAACCTGCGGAGATTTGGTATATGTGCGTACATTAAAATGTGCCAGTACATTTTTCTGGAAAACTTTTAAAAAACTTGGGTGGAATGAAATCGATTTTGACAAAATCGATTGGAAAAATCAACGAGTTTTCAGTCACATGATGTACCCTGATCATCGACGACATAGAGGCGTAGCCAAGTATATCGAGATGCATGATGCATATGATTTGTTTTATGAGAATGAAACTTTTAGAAAATTCATCGCCTATATCCCCGGGCTAGATCAACACAGTGCCAGTTATCATGATCAATACGGTAATTATTGCAATCTAGTAGATTGGATTCCATTGAGTGGGCGTAAAAAAGGAGTTACCTGGTGGCTCAGCCATGAACAAACAGTGGCCAAGACTGATTCACTTTTACGGCATTACGGAATCAAAGTATTCAATAATTGGGCCTGGGGTCAAGAAAATCGCTCGTCGGACCAACATCAAAAATTAGTACAAGATCTCGACGATCTTTGGTCCCAAGGCCAGCCGCATTGGGGAGATTGGTACTACCAGCGTGATCGAATACTTTATGAACGAGTTATTGAAAAATTCGACTTTGATCCTAGCAAGACTTGGCTCGAATCCAGTTGGTTGGGATACTAAATATATGCATGTGGATTTTACACCTTCTTCCTGACAGTTTAATTGCCTGGATAGTCAACCTTATTTTAATAGCCGGCGCGGTAGTCACTGCGGCCGGCTTTTTCGTGCGCTTTATTCCTTTTGTGAATCAATATCGCATTCCTGTACAGATAGCAGGCATACTATTGCTGGTCACGGGTGTGTACTTTGAAGGTGGCTATACCACAGAGATGGCCTGGCGAGAACGTGTGCGTGAAGTAGAAGCCCGGCTACAGGCAGCAGAAATTCGCAGCGCCGAAGTCAACACCGAGATTGTTACTCGAGTAGTCACACAGACTCGGGTGGTAAAAGAACGTGGCGATGACATTATCCGGTATGTGGATCGTGAAGTGGTGAAGAATCAAGAAGTGATCAAGTTTGTAGAAAACTGCCCTATTCCAGAAATCATCGTGAACACACACAATGCCGCAGCACGGAATCGACCCATTGAGGAAAACAAATGAGAATAGCATTATTGGGCATAGTATCGTTATTAGCAGCATGTTCAACTGCTGTGCCATTAACACAGAATTTTCCTGACGCACCTGTGATGCTGATGGAAAAATGTCCTGAATTAAAGACCATCCAGGGTGAAAAAGTCACCATAGTAGATTTCACAAAAACCGTGAGCGAAAACTATACAACTTATTATCAATGTGCAGGCCGCACAGATGCTTGGATCGATTGGTATCGGCAACAAAAGAAAATATGGGAGCAACTACAATGAGTATTTTGACGTTAAATCAACTGAAGCAAATGGTGAAAAATCCGCACATCGACCACTGGTATGAAGCCATTGATCAACTGCTGCCTGACTACGATATCAATACACCACAGCGTGTGGCAGCATTTGTAGCACAATGCGCTCATGAATCAGGTAGTTTTGCTTTCATCAAAGAAAATCTCAACTACAAGGCTGCTAGTTTAATGAAAACATTTGGCAAGTATTTCCCCACACAGGAATTGGCACAGCAATATGCTAATCGCCCAGAAAAGATTGCCAACAGAGTGTATGCTAATAGAATGGGCAACGGTGACGAAGCATCTGGTGATGGATATCGTTTCTGTGGGCGCGGGCTGATTCAATTGACCGGCCGTGACAACTACACTTTCTTTGCCGGCAGTCTTGACATTCCTGTGGAAGAAGCCAGTGAATATCTAGCCACATTTGAAGGCGCAGCACAGAGCGCCTGCTGGTTCTGGGAAACCAATAACTTGAATCGCTATGCAGATTCCGGTGACATCAAAGGGCTCACACGGGCCATCAACGGTGGATACATTGGATTGGAAGATCGTATCAGTCATTATGAACATGCGTTGCATGTGATGGGAGTTTAATATGGGAATAATCGTCGGACCGGGAATCACAGTAGAAGCAGGAATCACACTAGGGGGCGGATTTGTTCCAAGTGTTGATCTAGTGTATAATCTAGACGCAGCCAATTACACAGCATTGCCGGTGAACGGAAGTGTGGTAGCAGGCACAGGGGCCTACACTGTAACTGTGACAAACACCACCAGCAGACTGAGTTGGAGTGCTACCAATGGTGGTATTTTTACCATGTCTGGTGCAGGAACAACAACCACAGATGCTATAATTGGCGGGCCCAACTGGGTCACAGGTCAGAGTTACTCAGTGTTCATGGCATATCAGGCCACGGCCACAGTAGCCGGCCGGCTGTTAAACACCAACAATGAAACCGGCGGCGATTGGTTGATGGGTCTTTACAATGGCAATCCCAACACATTCTATCCCAATGGCTCAGTGAACTTGCCCGCAACCGGTGCTGATCTGGTGTGGCATTTTGGGTGGGCTACATTGAATATTTCAACCGGCGTGGGACAACTTTGGATAGCAACAAACACCCAACCAACCACATTCACATACACAGCTACCAATGCTGCGTTTCGTGGGTTTAATCAGTTGAGATTGTTCAGTAGAGCCAGTGGTAGTGAAGTGCAGAGTGGTAACATAGGCCTGGTGCAGGCCTACAGTGGCATATTCACCACAGCAGACATACAGGGATTATACGCTCAATACAAGAGCAGATTTGGATACTAAGGGAGTGACTCATGGCAAAAAAAATACAACAAGAAAAAGAAGATTGGATGAACTCGAAATGGCGCCCAATGATGGGTTGGATGTATATGGTGGTGTGTTCATTTGACTTTGTGTTAGCACCTATACTATGGAGTCTGCTGCAAAGCTTCAGCCAAGGATCGGTTCAAACACAATGGCAGCCACTCACACTACAAGGTGCAGGCCTGTTCCACATTGCCATGGGTGCTGTGCTAGGCATTGCTGCTTATGGTCGCACACAGGAAAAACTAGGTGGTGCCAACAACGGTGGTATACAGTTGCCACCCAACGCAGGCACAACATACATTCCGCCCAGCAGCAACACCAACACCAATATCAACTTAGGCAATCAGCCTATGATGAACACAGGATACGGAACCGTGAGCCCAGGATTTGGCGCAGTGCCACCACAGGCCAGTGTAAATACTGGCTACAACACAGCACCTGTCACAACAGGTTGGGGTGGCAAGAAGGCACCTCCACAACCGGACTTTCCAGAGATCTAAATGAAAAAACTATTTGCAATACTAGCACTTGGCATCGCTGCTGTAACTCAAGCAGCCACATACACACCATCATTCACAGTGGACTATCAGACCTGCGGCAACAAGCCCGTGGTGTCAGGTAATGCTGTCACATTTGGCGCAGGAACAACTTGCAATGCCGGGCGTGTGGTATCACAACAAGCATACAAAAACATAACCAAGATCACTGCCACAGTGGATCTTTCCAAGGTATCGCAGAACTATGTGAATGCCAGTTTCTACATGATATCAAATCCAACCAATCCAACAACACAGCCCACGGGCAGCAACTACTGCGATGCTGGTGGCAATAACACATCATGGAACTGCAGAGAGATTGACATGCTCGAGACCAATGGCAACAAGATCACACAGACCACCCTGCACCTGGGTGACGGCGGTATCAACGGACCACAACGGTATGAATACAGTTTTGCTGCCACTGCTGATAACAGTTGCTACAACTATTCAACCATGTTGTCATCTCCTACTGCTACTAACGGATTACACAGTCTAGTCAATGTGATTGACATGTCTCAGCCGTTTGATATTGCTACTGAATTCACATACGGAACCGCCCCTTCCATGATTGTGAGTTATTCACAAAGCGGACGCAGCGTGATAGTATACAATAGCGCAAATGGCACAGGCGCTCAAGGCAGTGGAACTGTGAACATGAATGATCTCACAACCAGTATGGCCAATGGTTATTGGTTAGAACTGAGTTTCTGGCAAGGTTATAGCCCAACTGGTCCCGGCTCGGCTCCTTGGTGGAACAACACCTGCGGTTGGGGATCATTGTGCAACTCAGTAGGGTCTTATTGGAGTATCTCCAATGTGGTTGTGACTGCAGACGGCGTGGTCTCAGCTAAAAAGAAAAGCAAGAAGTAAATTATGAGCATAATGAAACATCTATTAGTGGGATTTTGTCTAATACTGTGTATCGCAACCGTCACACATAATCAACCGGCATGGGCCGAAACCAAACAGGTATGTGTGGATGTGAAGGACAAAGCCGGAGAACCTGTAAAGGATAAATCCGGCAAGGTCAAGCAAACATGTAAGACCATGAAGAAGCATGAGAAACTCGAAGGCACAAAAGTCCCTGAAAAGAAATGACCCAGTGCTGTGTGTATAATTACACACGATGACTGATTATTATTCTACACTAGGTGTTCCCCGCACCGCATCCGCTGATGAAATTAAAAAGGCTTTTAGAAAACTAGCCAGCCAACATCATCCGGACAAGGGCGGGGATACTAAGAAATTCCAAGAGATACAAGCAGCCTACGACACACTAGGCGATGACAAAAAACGTGCGGCTTATAACAATCCGCAACCGCAGATGCCTGCTGGTGGTTTTCATCAGAATTTTAATTTCAACGAAATCTTCAACATATTTGGAGCTCAATTCCAACAACCACAGTCGCGTGGACATGCCCGGATGACATTGTGGATCAAGATACAAGATGTGGCCTCACCCGGAACTAGAGTGGTAGCCATGGGCACACAAACTGGCACACACAACATCGAGATCACCATACCCAACGGAATTGAAGATGGAGATAATGTTCAATTCTCTGGGCTAGGGCCCGGCGGGCAGGATCTAGTTATCACATTCCGCATACATCCAGACCGTGCATGGCAACGCACGGGCAACAACATTATCACCGAACACTCTGCTAATGTATGGAAACTGATTGCAGGTGGAACCATGACCATGGTGGACATACGCGGTAACCGAATCGAACTTGGCATACCGCCTCGAACACAGCCCGGTAGTTTGTTACGGGCACGTGGTCGTGGTTTACCGGATCGATCAGGCAAAATTGGAGACATGATGGTTCGGATACAAGCCGAAATCCCCACAAAGATCTCTGAAGAATTATTGGCTGCTATACAGGTGGAATCAACCAAATAAGTATCGTATAGGTTGATCACAACAGGAATCTATAGTATACTAAACATATGAGCAACTCACACGGACAAAACGCTATGCAAGACAATCCCGAAATCGACGCAATTATTGATGGTGCTGTGAAGATCGCACGAACCTGGCATCACGAATACGTGCTGACAGAGCACCTACTGTTGAGCTTGATACAGCACGAACCATTCCGCAAAACCCTGAACAAATTTGGCTGCGATGTGGCCATGATGCAAACAGAACTGGGCGGCTACCTAGACAGTTGCCAAAGCCTGGTCACCCAGGAACAGGACTACACCCCACGCAAAACTCAGGGCCTGGAACGTGTGTTCAATCGTGCCCTAACACAAGTTCTATTCTCAGGACGTAGGCAAATTGCCACCATAGATCTTTACCTGGCCATCATGAGCGAGACCAACAGCCATGCACACTACTTCTTGTTGAAGTTTGGTGTGACCAAAGGTGAATTTGCTGAATTTTGGAAACGTCATTACAAAACAGAAAAGTCAGCAGGTATGAATGATCAGCAGGCCACAGAAGTGCTGGAAGAATACTGTACCAGTCTCTCTGACATGGCCAAGACGGATCGCTTGGAACCACTAATTGGACGTGCCACAGAACTGGAAGAAATGATTGCTGTGTTAGCACGCCGTTTCAAAGCCAATGTGCTAATGGTAGGAGACCCAGGTGTGGGTAAAACTGCTATCATTGAAGGCCTAGCACAGGAGATTGCACAAGGTCGTGTTCCTGAGTTCTTGAAGGATCACGAAGTATGGAGCCTGGAGATTGGTAGCTTGGTGGCAGGATCCAAGTATCGCGGCGACTTTGAAGAAAAGTTTAAAGCAGTGATTTCTGCATTAGAAGCCAAAAAGAAATGTATCTTGTTTGTGGATGAAGCACACACAATGAAAGGTGCAGGCGCAGGTAGTTCGGGTAGCTTGGATTTTGCCAACATGTTGAAACCTGCTATCACCAAAGGCAACTTGAAGGTGATCGCCAGCACCACATGGGAAGAATTTTACGAGAGTTTCGAGAAAGATCGTGCCCTCATGCGCCGTTTCTACAGGTTGTCAATTGACGAACCGGACCGTGACACCACTGAGAAGATCTTGATCGGACTCTCACCAAGATTGGAAACATTCCACAATGTGTTAATCGACACAGAAGCCATGACTGCTGCTGTGGATCTAGCAGCACGATATATCCATGACAAGAAGAATCCCGACAAAAGCATTGACTTGTTGGATGCTGCCTGTGCTAGAGAACGTGTGAAAGATGCAGGCAATGTCACTGTGACCAAATCAATGATCGAAGAACAAGTAGCACGGGTAACAGGGGTGCCCACAGACCGCTTGCAGAATGAACGCAGTTTGAAGATCGTGGATCTGGAATCAAACATCAAACAGAAACTGTACGGGCAAGAGGGTGCCGTAGATGCTGTGCTAGAGCGTGTGTATATCAACTTCTCGGGCATTGGAACGCCAAACAAGCCCATGGCCAGTTTCCTGTTCCTGGGCCCAACAGGTACAGGTAAAACTGAACTAGCTAAACTGCTGAGTGAAAATCTAGACATGCACCTATTGCGTTATGACATGAGTGAGTTCCAGGAGAAGTTCTCTGTCAGTAGCCTGATTGGTGCACCTCCGGGCTATGTGGGGTTTGAAGATGGCAACGTGGGTGGTGGTAAACTGATTAGTGATCTAAGCAAACATCCGTTCTCTGTGATCTTGTTTGATGAAATTGAAAAAGCACACAGTGATGTTACTAACATACTGTTACAGATGCTGGACGAAGGGCATGTGACAGGTGCAAATGGCAAACGGGTAGACTGCAAGAACACCATCATTATCATGACTTCAAACTTGGGTGCGCGAGACAATGAGAACAACAACATTGGATTCTCCACAGATTTAGAAAAATCCGGTGAAGAAGATCGTGCCATGAAAGAGTTCTTCCGTCCGGAACTACGCAATCGTATTGATCGTATCTGCAAGTTCACCAAGCTGGATACTCTAGCAATCAAGAAGATTGTTGTGAAATTCCTGGATCAACTCAAAGCCAGTGTGGCAGAAAAGAATATCAAGCTGTTCTTCTCAGAGCCTGTGATTGAATTGCTGGCAGAAAAGGGTTACGATAGCAAAATGGGTGCTCGTCCGTTGAATCGCAAAATCGACGAGTTGATCCGTGTGCCGTTATCAAAGCGGATCTTGTTTGATCAGCTCACAGATTGCACGTTGAATGTGGTGTTGGACGGTGACAAGATTGAGTTTGAAACGGCTATAAAAACAGAAACCTCTGTGCCACTGCCTGTATAAATACGATATGGCAAAAATACATGAAGAAATAGTTGTGATCAAGCTATCAAAATTGATCAAGGACGGCGCAGCACCAGCTGAAATTGCCACTGAAGACATGATCTCCTCATTGAGCTCAGTGGTAGAAGAACTCGCAGGTGAGCACATCATCGTGGAAGTAGAAAGAGCATAATGGCTATTACTACCGTCACTTTGTTGCCCTACACTGAATACGGTGTTCCATCAGGTAACTATGACGGCAGTAGTGAAGACTTCATTGGCGATCCACAAAAAGCGGCCAACTACTATCGGGGTCGTGGCAGCATCCAAACCTTACGTTGGGTGTTCCGTGGTGTGCAAGGTGAAGTCGTGATACAGGCCACCTTAGACAACGACCCTGCCGATTCACGTTGGTTCGACATTGCCTCGTACGGTGACGGCAGCTCAGCTGATTCCAGTACCATAACAGACACTTACATCCAAGCGGTCATGGGTAATTTCGTATGGTTACGAGCAGTGGTTTCAAATTTCAAAGATGGCACGATCGAGGTAGTGCAAGCCACTTACTAAAATGAACACGATCAAATTCGATTGTGTAGTTGGTAGCACCAACTACAGTGTGCCACTAGGATTGGAGATTTGGTTAGATCAACACAAGTTATTTGATCAGGATCATGTAGATCAAGTGTGTCGGGTGGAACATGAGATCTCCGATGACGACGGTGATCATGAACTAAGATTTGTGTTAAAGCACAAACAGCCAGATCATACACAAGTAGATGCTGATGGCAATATACTCAGTGATGCTACAATAACTGTGAGTGATATACAATTTGATGGTATTGATTGCCAATATTTAACAACCAACCTAGCTCGATATCAACATGATTTCAACGGCACCGGCGACCTAACTACTGAATCTTTCTATGGTGAACTGGGTTGCAATGGCACAGTTTCGTTAAAGTTCTCCACGCCGATCTACATTTGGTTATTAGAAAACATGTGACTAAATACTGGGTATGAAACAATTAGTCATCATGCCCGGTGGGTTCCATCCTTTTCACGCAGGTCACCTAGCACTTTATCAGTCTGCTCAGCAGGCTTTTCCTGGTGCTGATGTCAAAGTGGCAGCTACCAACGACACTTCCGCTCGTCCATTTCCATTCAAACTAAAAGAAAAACTGGCACAGTTGGCCGGTGTGCCACCTGGTGATTTCTATCAAGTAAAGAGTCCATTCCGTGCAGATGAGATCACAAAGAATTATGATCCTGCAGACACACAGTTGATCTTTGTCCGCAGCAAAAAAGACGCTGACAAACCACCTCGACCCGGTGGTATAAAGAAAGATGGCAACCCGGGATATCTGCAACCTATTTCTCGCAACATGGCACCCATGACTCAACATGCTTACATGGCTTATTTGCCCACAGTTACATTTGGTCCGGGCATGCAGTCAGCCACAGAGATACGCACAGCATGGCCATCACTGGATGAGCGTCGACGCATGGCCTTGGTCATGAGTCTGTATCCGCACACACAGAAGAATCCCAAACTGGCCAAGACTGTGGTCAAGATGTTGGACACTGCCATGGGCACACAAGTGGCAGAAGCCACAGGCGATGAGAGATTCGACAGTATAATGAGTAGGATTCGTCAAGAACCAACTATTCCTGACGCACAGATGCCGCCAACTGATGTAAAAGATCTATATCATTGGGCAGTCAAACACCACAAGCCGTATCATAAAATCTTTGCCAAATGGGCCAACAGAGAAGGATACAGATCTGTCGCACCAGCATTACAGAAAGCAGGCAATTTAGACAGTGATGCTTTAGATTACTGGACTCCTGACGTTTGGAAACTGTGGTTTGGCCCTGATTCAGAAATGCCCCGTCACTGGAGCAAAGAGCGTGTGCCCGATGAATTGAGAGATTATCTCGAGACTGTGTTTGATGCATACGAAAATATATGGCAAGATTGGCCCAATGAATATCGTCAGATTGGTGATCAAGGTGTGGCGGAAGAAGTCACACGCCAGATGAGCCAAGGCGGCCTGCGGGCCAGTTATCAAAACAAATACAATCAGCCCATGATGGAAGATTATTTGGACGAAGCCAGGTCGTAGAAATTCTACACGCCTGCTATACTCCGTTAAATATTCTACAACATTGAAAGGGCCTTATGGCAGACGAACAACAACTACCTTACCAGAACGCATCCCCCGTGGATCAAAACAATGGTCAACAAAGCATCCAAGTAAACATTGATTACTTGAAAACCACAAGAGTGCATATCTGTATGCCTTGCTATGGTGGACAACTCACTGAAAGCACATTCATGAGTTACATCAAATGGGCCAATGTAGCACGCCAATTGGGCTTGGATTGGACCGTGGAAACCATGACCAATGAATCATTGATCAGCAGGGCTAGAAACACTCTCACTGCTAAGTTCCTGCACACAAAAGAATCCACACACTTGATGTTTATCGACGCCGATATCGGCTGGGAACCTTGGCATTTGCTGGTCATGTTGAATCACGACAAAGATGTCGTGGGCGGGTTGTATCCTATGAAATCCTTGCCAGTCAAATGGTGTGTTAATGGAATTCCCGGAGCCGAGCAGAATGATCCATCAGGTTTGATTGAAGTCACAAAGACCGGCACAGGTTTCTTGTTGATGAAGCGTGATGTGTTTGAAAAGCTCAATGCACATCCTGCTGTGAAGCCATTTACCAATGACATTGGATTAGATCCTGCATTGAACCCTTACATGAAGACCTATTTCGACACAGCGGTGCGTGAAAATCGTTACTACAGTGAAGACTGGACCTTCTGTGAAAACTGGCGAGACATCGGCGGGCAAGTGTTTGTGGACAAGCGTGTGTTGTTGAAGCACACCGGAACCTATGTGTTTGATTATCAGACACAGGACAAACTGTATGCAGATCTGCATGAAATTGCTGTGGCCAATCAAGCCAACCAACCACAGATCGTCATGCAGCAACACCCTGCGGCAGCCGAGTTAGCAGCGCCAGCTACACCTGTAGAGGCCACAGTGATCGCCACCAACAAGAAGTCTGAAGAGACAACTGCTACTGCTGAATAGCGATAAATAGATCATGAATTTCCATGATCTTGACAACTTTAATCTCGCCGATGCTGTAAAATTCCATAGCCGTCTGAACCCTAGAATATGGGGTTCAGACGAGCACTTGTTGCCTGAAGTGCAAGAAAAACTTAAGGCAATAGCAGCAGATTTCCAAGAGTTCCTGGGCGTGGATGATCTCAAAGTCCAGGACATCACCATCTCGGGCAGCAACGCTGCCTATAGTTATACACCCAATTCAGACATTGATCTGCACCTAGTGGTAGAAATGCCTGACGATCCTGTGTATCAGGAATTGTTCAATGCCAAAAAGTATCAATATAATGATGAACATGACATCCGGATCGGTGGTGTGCCTGTAGAACTGTATGTGCAGCCTGCGGATCAGAAACATGTGAGCCAAGGCATCTACAGCATAAAGAATAACGACTGGAATCAAGTTCCACAACGCAGACGAGCCCAGGTAGATGATTCATGTGTGCAGAACAAAACAGCAGATCTTGATGCTCGTATCCATGCCGCTGTTGAATCCGGTGATGCAGATGCTATCAATCGACTTTGGGATCGTATCAAAGACATGCGTCAAACTGGCCTGGAACAGAATGGTGAGTTTGGCTGTGAGAACATCACTTTCAAACTGTTGCGGAACATGGGTTGCATTGGCCGATTAAAGGATGCCAAGACAGCCATTCGTGATCGTGAACTCAGTCTAGAACAATCAAACAAGCCTCGCAAGCGTGTGAACTATGGCATGCGTGATTACTGGTATCCGGGCACTGCGTATGCTGGCCAAGACCATCCTGCCGGCACCGAAACAGAACAAGTGGATGAAGGCGAACAAGTTCCTAGTTGGAACTTATCTACTGCTTCGGCCAAACCCCGAGTTGTAGTGGTTGGAGACAGCATCGCCGTGGGCATCGCACAGGCTGCCGGTCTACCATACGAAGCAAAGGTGGGTCGGAGCACTAAACAAATACTTGATGCGGCTGCTTCAAATCCTCAAGTGCAAGGTGCTGATTTGGCCATCGTAAGTGCAGGAACCAACGACTATCCTATCCGAAATGGTGGTGTGAACCCTAACCCTCGGGCCACAATAAACAATATCAGTCGTATAAGAGATGTTCTTGGCGCTAAACAATATGTTTGGATATTGCCCTTCAATAGAAGTGCTGCCCAAGATGTGATGTCGGCCATTGGTGGGGATGCCTATGTAGACCTTGCTGATGTATCAACCCCGGACAGAGAAGGATTACATCCTACAAATTATAAAGCAGTAGCCAAAGCTGCCTTGTCGAAATCTGTGAAAGAAGACATTACAGAAAATGTGAATCCAGATCAATTAAAAAAGATACTGCATCGTTTCTATAAGAGTTGTGTAAGCAAGTTAGAGTTAGAGGATCCACCTCGACTGCGTTTGGAAACCACTCCGGACTGGAGCAGAGAAAATGGCAGTTTTGGTCAATACGATCCTGAAACAAATACACTGATCTTGGCCACATCGGGTCGCCATGTGTTGGATATACTTCGAACCATGGCACATGAGATGACACATCGTCAACAAGATGAGAAGAGTCCGTTGCCCGCAGATGCCGGTGAGACTGGTAGCCCTTGGGAAGATCAAGCCAACGCCATGGCCGGTCGTATCATGCGACAATGGGCCGAAGAACAGCCCGACATGTTTGATGGTGCCACCCTGGAAGAAGCATCGGGCTACATCCCTACAAAGAAACAAGCCAAAGATCCACGATTCGTTATGGCTTTAACTAAAGATGTGCGTCCCGGTGCTGTGGGCAAAGAAGCCAACAAACTGGGATTACAAACTGATAGCCAAGGGCATCCTGCCCTGCTCACAGCAGGATTACAGAAGATGTTGCGTGAGTTCAAAGAGCAGGATCTGTTTGAGATCAACATGGGCGGTAAGAATCTGCGAAAAGAAGCAGCCAAGACCGGTGCCCTAGCTGGCATGGAGTTTGAGATGATCGTGCCCAACACCCAAGGTGAAGACGACGGTGACCTGGAACCTGACTACGATCAAGATGACCGAGCCAGCAGCCCCAGAGACATCCGAGACTTTTTCTATGACGGTGATTACAACAGCCGCAGAAGTGTGGACAGCCTTATCGACTCAATGATGAATGATTTCTCTGAATGGCAATCGGAAGAATTCGACACTCGTTGGGAGTCAGACAGCGAAGAATTCATTTACCCCTATATCAAAGAAAATATGGATGACGATGAGGTCAGACACTTGTTGGATCTAGAAGAGGAAGACCCCATCGGCCGCCAAGAATATCTACTGGTTGCGGACATGATCGCTACCTCACAAATACAACCTTGGTATGAGGACGCACAGGAAAGTGCCAGAGAAGAGTTCTACGAAAACGACGACGCGTTTGAAGAATGGTTGGGGGATTCAGGCCTAACCATGATGAGTGATATTGAGAATAGATATTCCGGCGACATCAACTGGCCACACTATCGCAGCGTCAGCAGCGGCGAAGGAGCCTCGGTACAGGAAACAGCAGAATCATTCAGTGCTGCTGTGGGCCGCCCGGCCAGAGCCAGTGATAGTTATCACGAGTATGGACAAGAGCGTCCAGCACCGGGCAAGAACTTCTATGTGGTGGAACCCGATGGCAGCCTGGAACCAGATGATCCCGATGATGCTGGCCTGGAGTTTGTGAGCCCGCCCTTGCCCATAGATCAAATAATGTCGGACCTGAACAAAGTCAAGAAGTGGGCAGATCAAAACGGCTGCTACACCAACAGTTCAACTGGGCTACACATCAACATCTCAGTGCCCAACTATGATCTCGACCGACTGGACTTTGTGAAGCTGGCCCTGCTCATGGGCGACGAATATGTGCTACAGCAGTTTGGTCGTGCCAGCAACACCTATGCCCGGAGCGCCATGAAAAAAGTGCGTGATCATGTGCAAAAACGGCCTTACGAAGCAAAATATTTACTGGACAAGATGAAAGGCCACATGGGCGAACTGGCCAGCAAGGCCATACATTCTGGTATCACAGACAAATACACTTCAATCAACACCAAAGATGGCCATGTGGAGTTCCGCAGTCCCGGCGGTGATTGGCTGGGCGACAACTTCAGCATGATCGAAAACACTCTGTTGAGATTCACTGTGGCGCTGTCGGCGGCCATGGATCCCAAGGCCTATCGTGAAGAGTATCTGAAAAAACTATACAAGATCCTGGCACCCAACGGTGAAAAAGATCCTCTAGCCGTATTTGCCAAGTATGCAGCAGGCGAACTACCTGCCACTGCACTAAAGAGTTTTGTGCGGCAAGCACAGGCGGACCGCAAGGCCAAGAAGTCCGGTGAGGCCATCGTGAATGGTCATCGCTGGAGAGTGTCATTAAAGCCTGAACTGGGCGGCGGCGTGGTGGAAGTGATGGCCACTGACCCTATAGATGCCAAGAAGCAGGCCATAATACAGCAGCCCAACTGGAGATTTGTGGATAACGATGCAATGACCATCGAACGCCTGGATGAACCCGCAGCAGGTGCCAGCACCACAGGACCACATCCGCAGGGCCGCGGCAGACCCAATGATCCCAACGGGCGACTGGCTATTGTGAATAGAGATGATCCTTTAGTGTTTGCCTACGGTCACGGAACACCAGGACCTGCACCCAACTACTTGTTTAGATTCACCTTGCCAGATGGCTACAGCCAAGCACAACTTCGTGCTGTGATGGCGGCCTGGGCTGCTCGAGAAAATGCAAATGCCGCAGATTACATGGTAGTGGATACCACGCAGTTTCTAGCACCGGCGGCACCCGAATCCAGTAGTGTGCAATGGAACATCATTGATAGAAACAACAACCTTGTGCATACTTTCTGGAACAGAAATGTTCAAAGAGATGCCAATGCCGCAGCACATGAATGGTTGATGGCCAATGATGAATTGCCTTCAGTCAATATGCAAGGACCATTTGATGTTATCCCGGCAGCCGGATCGCAGGTGGCATTCATTCCAGGCAGCACCCTGGATCTGCAACGCCAACGCCAGGCTGCTGATGTAGCGGCCAACACCAGACGCTGGGCGGACTATGAAGCCAGTCAAGCACCCACACCCACTCCTGTGCCCGGAGTGCAAGACATTGACATAGAGATCCCCCCGGCACAGACACAGTGGGAAGTATACGATAGAAGCACTGACCGACCAGTGTTCAGGATGTATGCTGCCGATCAAGCCGAAGCCTGGCGTAAAGGGCAGGAATGGTTGGCCAACTATGCCCGCATGACTCCGGACCAACCAATCTATGGGATTGATTACTCAGTGAGACAGAGCACAGCACCTGTGACCGAAAGCAGAGAGATCACCAAACTTCACAAACTGGATTCAGTGCTGGAAAAGTGCATTGAAATGATCCGCCGTGGCCACGAAACCAATCCAGAAAAGTATGGGCGTGTGGCTGCTTGTTTGATCGACAACAAAAACAATCACACCTATGCTATCAACATGCCCGGGCCCGAAGGAACACGCCGGCATGCTGAACGCATGGCCATAGCCAAGCATTTGAAACGCCACGGTCGTATCGGACCCAATGCCATCATGGTCACCACGCTGAGTCCTTGTGTGAATCACATGGATGAGCGGTATGGCGAGAGTTGCACTGACCTGTTATCAGACTATGGCATTGAAAAATGCTATGCAGGTTGGCAAGACCCCACACAGCATCCTGCCGAAGACTATCCGTTCAATCTGCAGGTCACTGACAACGCTGACATCTTCAACACTTGTAAGGACATAGCAGCCAGTTTCTTACCACAGACTGTGGCAGAAGGCGTAAATGATTATCTATGGCATGGATCTAGAAACAAGCACGATGTTCTATATCCTCATCAGGCAGTCGATACCGGTGGTAAAGAAGAAAGTAATAAAAATGCTGTATACGCTACTCCCAATGCCAAATTTGCCATAGCCATGGGATTAACTACTCCTGGATCAGATAATGCAATGTTTCCCAACGATCCACAAATGGTTTTATTCAAGGGCGGTATTAGAAAAGGTGAGATGGTTTATTTGCACAAGGTTCCCAAAGATTTATTCATAAAACACAATGGCCGAGAGTGGTATTCCAAACCGGAAGTTAAAGAAGTTAAGCCTATAGAAGTAATAGCAGTTCCTGTAGATAAATGGTTGCATTTGATTAGACAAGCAACGCCAAAAGATTTTGAGTTGCGTAAGAAGTATATGAAGAAAAATGTAGATGAAGCCTACACCGGACCACCAATGAAGTTCTTGAAGCCTGGTGAACTGTCAGGCGGTTATAGCCCGCAACAGATGCAGGCCATGGGGTTCAAACAAACTGCGAATGGCACTTGGTATATCCCCATGAATACATGGCAACGACTGGTCTCGGGCGGACAGATCCGAGAAGGGGCCCCTCAACCAGGTGAATCATCTGGAGTTGCTGCACAATTCAGACCCGATGCTAACATCCAGACAAAAGAAATGACACTGAATCAAATACTTAATACTGTTAAAGGTATTCCGTATGTAAACAATGTCATTGATGATTGGGATGCCAAAGATCACAGTTGGGGTGTTACTAAAAAAGTCATCGAATACGCAAAATATCTTAAAAATAATCCACAATCTGTTGCCAACTTGCCCCCATTGGTAGTCATAGACGGAAACTTAAACGACGGTGCTCATAGACTCTCTGCTATAAATCTATTACAACAAAGAATGGATCCTACAAATCCATATTGGAAAAAAGTTCCATTGAAGGTAAACTTTGGCACATCAGCAGATGTGGTGCCAAAACAAGTTCGTGCCCCTGCTGTGAACAATGTTGTGGTTCCACCGCCTGCTACAAGCAATAAACTCACTGGGCGAGCACCTGCTGGTCCTGATCAGATCACTCATGCCTACAGAAACATGAGCCCTGCAGAGTTACAACATGCACTAGAGACTGGGCATTTCCAGGCCAATCCCACTCCAGGAAGAACACCAGGCTGGACTCCTGATCAAAAGTTTTGGTCATCAGGCGATGAACAAGGGCATTTTGGGCGAGACTGGAAAAATGCAGATGACAAGGTCAAAGTGCGTGTGCCTATAGATCGGGTGCCTACTAACACAGCAGTTGATGTGAGCCATGCCCAGGTCCTGGATAAAACCACTGGCAAGTGGACTACGGCGATGCCAAGATCATCTTCTGCCGCAACAAGATTAAGTAGACTTGGCGGAGGTGATGATGTTAATACTTTTGGATTTGGTAGCCCGGCTATAGATCAACAATATATCGAAGATCTCAAAAAAGAGATTGCTAAAAATCCCGGTGATCCATACAATAAGAACTTCCAGGATGAGATTGACCGTATACAGAAAAATATGGCTACTACACAACTGATGAGAGAAGGAGCCGCTGGACCGTTAGCATCCATGGTGTCGCAGGACCAGGCCGAACGCAACGAATATAAACAGTTTGTTCAATCAAAAGCAGGTGGCGATTGGGATAAAGGAGCACAGATGTATGCTCAACTCAAAGGCCGCCCCAGTGATGATATATTTGGTGATTCCGCAAATCAAGATCGATTCATGAAGATGACCTTTGATTTCGATACATTCACAGAAGATGATTGGCATAACTATTGGTTGATGGCACAGCATTGCGATAAGAATCGAGATTTCCAACGACAAGCACTGGCAGCAATAGAAAAATATCAAGGGCAGGATCACCTGAACTATCGTTATCTTGCAGATCGCATCAGTTGCGGCACCACCGGAACACAGAAATATGGCACACAGAACGGGTGTAATATCGATAGTGTGCAGGAAAACTTTGCCGACGGCAAGCATCCTGAAGACAAAGGTGATTCAAAACGCCATCATGTGCCCACCAAATCCTCAGTGAGCAATCTACGCCGGTTTGCCAAGAGCCATTCAGGCCGGGCAGCACAGTTGGCACATTGGATGGCCAACATGAAATCAGGCAAGCGGAAGAAGACCAACGAGGAGGCCATGATGGATGTTATCAGCCCCGGATTTGTGGCCGACTGGGATGACGATGCTGGCCAGATAAGATATACCAAGAACAATGTGGTTATTCCATATGGCACAGCAGAATACAATGCTGCTCGAGCACAACATGTAGAATACAGAAAAAATCTAAAATACAACAAGTTGAAACAGACCACGGACCCGATTTATAATCAAATTCGTGGTGCATTTGAAAAAGAACAGCAATCACCTACCAAGCCAGGTGCTGCTATCGCTGTGCCGCAAGAACTATTCCCACAAGACAAGGTCAAACCTCCGGTCAAATACGATGATCCAACCGACGACGATTTTGTGGCGGAAGACTATGGAAGCATCAACGAGGACACTGTGGCCACTATCAATCTGGGCGATATCATTGTGAACCTGGACGATCATGCTCTGGATCGACAACAACAGCGTGGTATTGACGACAAATCATTTGATTCTGCCATACGCAAACTCAAACTGCCTCGAGTGATAAAACAGATGTCTCAACTGGCGGTGGGCAATAGATTTTATGTGCTGGATCACACTACCAATGTGGCCCTGGGCATGAGAAAGATTGGTGATGTCAAGTATGTGTTGAAGACCGTGTATGTGGGTCGCCCTGCTGACTATAACATAGCAGAAATCATAACAGTATGAAACTGTTAGAGTTCAGCCCGTCAACCTTGCAAGGTAGTTTTGAGTCGGGCTTGATCCTGAACAAACTGTGGCTGATACATGAACTGAAGAAAATACAGGATCAGTTCTCAACTATCTATGTGTTAGGCTCATGGTATGGAAACATGAGCATATTGTTGAACCGCAGCGGTATTGAATATGATCACATCGTGAATGTAGACAAGGATCCTCAAGTGGTGCGTCGAGCACACCGCATAGCCCGTATCTTGAACATTGACGATAGGATCGAGCCCATGATCAAAGACGCTAATCGACTGGATTACAGGCAACTGGACGAGGATGGACTGGTGATCAACACAAGTTGTCATGACATGGCAAATCGCGGATGGTTTGATCACATACCCGCGGGGGTATTAGTGGCGTTGCAGAGCCGAGACGATGTGGATCATGATCTCAGTGCGTATGATCTCAGTCGGACTCTATATCAAGGCTCAAGATCAGCTGAGGATCCAGAAACAGACTACACAAGTCTATTACGCATTGGGGTTAAATAAGCACATGAGAAACTTTATTAGACTTGTTGAAGCAGTGGAAAAAGGTTGTCCGGTAGCCACGCATGACATTGAACTCAATCTCAAGAATCGTCAAGCAGCCATAGATGATTATCACTACGGCCCAGCCAATCCGCTAGAGCCCGGCGACTATTGGAAAGGTGCTGCGACCCGTTGGGCTGTGACAGAAAAAACTGTCAAGACCATGCTGTGCGGAAACTGTGCTGCATTTGATGCCAGTGATACCATGCGAAAATGTATCGAGTCTGGAATCCGCGGTGATGACTCACATGTGGATGCTGCGGCAACAATAAACCTGAGTGATCTGGGCTACTGCAACTTTTTGCACTTCAAATGTGCCGGCACAAGGACCTGTGCTGCTTGGGTAGTGGGCGGTCCTATCACTGAAAAAGATCGCGGAAAGAAGGTGATGTAAATGAAGTCAAGCGAATTTATCACAGAAGAAATCCGACAGTTGGAAGAAAATCTACACCAGTGGTTCAAAGAAAAATGGGTGAGATTTGGCCCTGACGGCAAGATTCGTGGCGACTGTGCTCGTGGAAGTGAATCAGAAGGCAAGCCCAAGTGTTTGCCGCAGGCCAAGGCGCACGCACTGGGCAAGAAAGGGCGTGCGTCAGCAGCAGCAAGAAAGCGTAGACAAGATCCTAATCCTGATCGTCGCGGTGCTGCTATCAATGTGCCTACCAAGAAACAGGTCAAGGAAGATCACGATATATGTCCGCATTGCGGCGGTGCCATGTATCCTGAACACATGATCACAGAAAAGAAAGATGCTTGTTACTATAAAGTCAAGGCTTCGGCAAAAGTATGGCCGTCGGCTTATGCTTCGGGTCGCTTGGTGCAGTGTCGCAAAAAAGGCGCAGCCAACTATGGTAACAAGTCCTAACGGAAAGGTGATGTAAATGAAATCGCATGAATTTATAACTGAAAGCGTCCGCCACTTGGAAGAAAAGTGGAGTCAAAAATACAAAAGCAGTATCAACTGCTCACATCCAAAAGGGTTTAGTCAAAAGGCCCACTGTGCTGGCAAGAAGAAACACAACGAATCAGTTGAGATGGAAATGGTGTGTGAAATGTGTGGCATGTGCGAGACACATGGTGATCATTCAAGAGACAATCTAAATGAAAAATGTTGGGACACACACAAACAAGTTGGTATGAAAAACAAAGGAGGACGAATGGTTCCTAATTGTGTACCAAAGGAATCAATCACAGAAGATCTTGACCCCGATCAACAGTTTGATATCATAGAAGAAATGGTCATGGAACTAGCAGAGGCACATGGTGTTGATGCTGAACAGATCTGGGAAGACTTTGAATCCGTAGACGACGAAGAACTGTTTGAAACAGCAGCCTGGCGACGAAGCGCAGGCAAGAGCAAAAAGGGCGGACTCAATGCCAAGGGTGTGGCCAGTTATCGCAGAGAAAACCCCGGTAGCAAACTACAGATGGCTGTAACAACCAAGCCGTCGAAACTCAAGCCCGGATCAAAAGCAGCCAAGCGTCGTAAATCATTCTGTGCCAGGATGGGTGGTGTAAAAGGTCCAATGAAAAAGCCCAATGGCAAACCCACACGCAAGGCATTGGCATTGAGGAAGTGGAACTGCTGATGAGAGCAAGGGAATTTCTACTTGAGTATAATACTGCAGAGAGCCAGGACTTGTCACGGATCAGTCGTGCGGTAGCCGACTATCTCACGGCAAATCCCAAGGCAATGATATCAGGTAACATAATCAACTTGCGTCAGATCCCAATGCCTGCAATGTCAACTCCTGTGGGGCAAGCACTAGTTGATGCAATTGAAGTAGCAATGACCGGAGATGCGGGCATAGGCAACAGCCCGCATAGCCTCACAAAGAAATTAGCAACAGCCGATCCTAATTTTAGATTCAGTGGTGACCCAGGTGTCAGTAAGCCATATACTTTGGCCAGAGACGATGCTGCCAGAGCCCCCGGGCAGGTGGCCAAACCAGTTCAATCAGCTGTGTCCACCGGAGGAAAATTACGAATACAATTAAACACACAAGTTCTGCACCTAGGCAATTCCACAGGTCGGTTTGCGCTTCAATCAAGTATGGCTCACGAATTAAAGCATCAGGCAGATGCTATAAAAGGCATGGATTTAGGTAAACTAAAGAAAAGTATAAGCCGGAACAATTGGTTCAAACGGGCACTTGCTGATTCGGATGAATACGAAAAGTCGTTGTTAGATTGGTATAAACGAAATCTTGACGATGCGGTGCAGAGAGTGGATCCAACAAGAAAAGCAGAAGTGGACCGCCTGTTCCAACAGAGCTGGGACAAACACCAAGCTGACATTGCCAACAAAAAAAAGTCATACAATCCAAAACTCCCTGTAGAATACAACCGTAAAGTTTATCTAGGTGACCCCACGGAGGTCAGTGCAAGATTTGAGGAAGCAATGGGAGACGTTGCCAAGAATATAAAAAAAACAACCACTAACGATGAAATAATCCCTCTCATCAAGGAATCGTTTAAAAAGTTTGACTTGTATGATACAACATCCCCAACCGGGTGGGAAGATGCACAAAAAAATCCTGCGTTTAAAAAACTGTTGACCAATTCGTATAAATTGATACAAGCCGAGATCGCTAATCCAGTGATAGGTACTAACGCACAGTATTCATTGAGTAGAAGAATTTTTGTAGGATTGATGGATGCAGTAAAATTCGTCGGCAGTGAGTTTTATGATATGTTCCGGTACGCAGCCAACATGATTCCCAAAGCCATATCCGAACCTGTGGCCGCAGCGGCAGGCAAGGCCATGTCAGCAGCGGCTCCTTTTGTTCGCGCAGCGGCTCCTGTTGTTCGTGCAGCCACAAGCCTGCCAGTGGCATTGGCCACGCAGACAGATAATCTAGGCCCTGTAGTTCCTGACGAAGGACCATACGCCGGAAGCGACTTGGACATGACAGGCCGACCATGGACACCCCAAACTATAAACTCATACAATAAAGGAATAAAATTCTACAAAGAGTGGGAACCATGGACTCCCGAAAACAAAGGCATGTTCCAACGCGAAGTAGACAAACTGATAGCCAAAGGCATCACAGGTGAAGATTTAAGAAAGTATCTCAAACTATGAGAGCCAGAGAATTCCTCCGCGAAGAATTACTTACAGGATTCCATGTGTATGGTGCGTCTGTGCGGGTGAAAAATCCCGCGTATACTACCAGTGTAGATGTGGCCATATTTGCCAAATCACCAGCCATGGCTCGATTGCTACTGCAAGCTCAATATGGCAAAGACAGCATAGTGACCAATGTGCATAGGATAGACGAATGAGAGCACAAGAATTCATCACTGAACTAAAGATAGACAACAAGCATGGACTGGGTGCTGTGCCGCACAATGCTGATGTCGATTACTTTGGCTTACGCACGGTCATGCGACCCAGCACATTCCTCAAACTCAGTTTGCCCTTGGACAAGAACAGTCCCGACGAACGCGAAACCATCAATCATCTAAAGAAGCAGATCAACGATCAAGGATTTGGAGCACCATTCCTTACTATCGCAGTGCCACAGGAGTGGGAAGACGGTGACTTCAGCATGGAAGCCAAGGTGCGTGATCATGACGGGCGACACAGGATGTATGCCATACAAGAAGAAAACAATGATGCACCTGTGGAAACACACATATTCATTCCGCACTTCCGCCGCAGAGACATCACTGATCCTATCATCAAGCAGTTACGCAATGGTGTGTTGAGTCAGAATGGGCACTTCATAGGTGGTCCGATATTTGGAGATGCTAAATGAGAGCAAGAGAATTTATACGTGAAGAAGTTATAAAAGCCGACATAGATTGGCAACAATGGGCCGCGTCCATGGCCCTGGCGGCCATTGAGCAAGATTTACCTAGAGGTTTAGACGCTATCATGTATCTCGGAATCATAGGAGATCCTAGCGGACTAAACATGGAGGTAAGATTAAACCGTCCTGCAAACATAGGGTTGGACTTTAGTAAACAAGGTCAAGGTTATCTCTCGGGTAGTGCTGTAGGTCAACATTTTATAGGTGGCGTAGGCATCGCGCAGAACGGAGACCCAGATTCAGTAAAAGATTATGATATACTGCTAAATTTTAATGGTGACTCAGTTGACAAGTGGGTAAAGAAAGAAAATATGTACAGCACCTGGATAGGCCACGAACTACAACACCGAGGTATGGAAATAGTAGCAAATATCGGCGCTATCCAGGATAAAATACCTGAAAGATCAAAATTTGTTTTTCAGAACGGCAACCGATGGAGGACACAAATACCAGAGATAGGGTTCGATGCCAAAAAACTCGACACGTCAAAAGGGGACTACAGAGCCTCTCGAGCGGTCAGCGATTCCCACTTAGAACACATGTTATTATATTCTCTGTTTCCTTCAAAATCATCTTTAGATAATCCCCATAGTCCACAGTATGCAGAACAGGTGAAGAAATATAGACAAATATATTTTGATATAGAAGGTGCTGCCAGGGCCTATGTATTGAGTTATCCTATTCCTCCAGGTTCGTTGGCAGCTCTAAGAAACGAACTTGAGGGCAAGGCTCCTGACGGCTACAAGTTGGTGATTGGTAAGGATCTAAGAGGTAGACCAACGTATGCATTACAATCAGAAAACCCAGCAGCGGTACAGGCAGCAGCAGCAATAGCAGCAACACCAGCAACGGTAGCAACCGCAGCGAAACCAGCAACCGCAGCGAAACCAGCAACACCAGCAACCGCAGAAAAGCCAGTAGCAACAGCAGCAGCAACAGCAGCGCCAGCAGCGCCAGCAGCACCAACAGCACCAACAGCACCAACAGCGCCAGCAGCAGCAGAAAAGCCAACAGCAGCGACAACACCAAAAACTTACACAGTACAACGCGGTGACATCCTGGGTCGTATAGCTCAAAGATTCTACAAGGGTCGATTGAGTGATTTACTTCGAGCCAATCCGCAATTTACTTCCAATGGTCGTAATCCCAATTTGATATTCCCCGGTGATAAAGTCATCATCCCAGACTAAACAAGAGAATACACTATGAGATCACAAGAATTTGTCACTGAAGGCGGGAAAGCCGAGCCCGGACCAACCGACGCCCGCAAATGGGCGCCAGATCAGCCTGTGCCTGTCGGATGGTTGCAAGCGTGGAAAGGTGATGCACGTACTGGCGAAGTAGAAACTCTGCCCCTTTCTTTTAATCCAAATGGACAAATGACCAAACTATTGTCTGCATACAAATGGGCGAGAGATAAAAAACTGCTACCTGTGATACCGCCTGAAATTTGGGCAATGTTGGCAATGGTCGAAGGCAGAGAAGATTTTGGATACAACGGCCTGGTGCTCGACAATCGTCCTCAACAACGAAAGTTTTTGGATCAAGTGGTGCAGGCAGGAATGACTGACTATTTAAATCAGTATTGGATTGCCTTCTTGCATGAGAAAATCGCAACGGCTCAGCGAACAGGCATACCATTTTATCGAGTATGGAATGGCTCGTCGATGTATCAAGCACGGTTTAATGCACAAGCCGACGCTTTAAAAAATCCTAAAAATAAACCATTCTTAGATTGGTTCAAACAACAATTGGCATAATATTATGAGAGCACGAGAATTTACACGTAAGAAAAAGCCCGAACCACAAGAGCTAGATGAACTGAGCTTTCTAGGGTCACCCTGCACCAAGGATTGTTCCGGGCACAGAGCAGGATATTCGTGGTCTAAAGCCCGTGGCAACCGCACAGCAATGAGCCACAGCAACAGTTTCAACAATGGAGCAAGATTGGCCAGTCAGGGCAAATAGAATAAATAAAGAATGGATCACACTCTGAGGAACATTTTATGAGATTAAAAGAATTTATCAAAGAAGCAGGGCGCAACGGCAGCAATGAATTTGACGCAGCACCCGGGGCTGCGCCTGCACAAACACCCGATTGGTTGAAAAAAGTTGGCAATTATCTCGGAAACAAAATAGGCCTTAAAGAACCTGTTTCTCTAGAACCCGGCGCACTACCAGTGGAACCAAAAAAATCTACTTACACAGGCATTGATCCTATAGTAAGACAACAAGCAGGACTTCCACCTGCTACTCATCAGGAGATTGATGCGTACATGAAAGCCAATCCTCCTGTAGTCGGTAATCTAGTCGGTCGTGATGGAAAACCTGTGCTCAGTGGTGGCGCTCTAGAACTAGAACGAGCTGCTAGAGAAGCAGCACCAAGAGAGTTTTACCCTCCGCTTGAAAAAGCAGCAGTGCCGCCAGCACCGGCAGCTGGTATGAGTGATGCTGAAATCGCCGCCAACGCACAACGAATTAAAACTCCTAGAGAACAAGGCAATTATCTTAACAAGGATTTTGATGATCGTTCATTTGATAGGAGTCCAGTTGCACCCGGTGGATCCGAAGCACCGAAAACAAAGGTCGCTGCACCATCCAGCGCAACCGTGCAGGGGGGTGCGGCAGGTGCAGACAGCCGCCTTTCAAAGGCACCGCCCGTAGCAGTAACACAACCAATTTCAACAACAACAATAAAAACAGAACCAATCGCCGCGGTTGACGTCGATCAAACAGACGCCAACGGTCGAAAATTAAATCGTCTCACAGGAAAAGTTGACGGTGAAAATACCGAGCAAGATGATGCTGCACTAGCAAGAATCAAAGACTTGTCTCAAGATCCTAAATTAGATACAAGCAAAGCAAAATCAGGAGACCAAACTGTTAACATCGGTGGTAAAAGCGGAGACGCAGACGCTGATGTCGGCCCTGTAGTGGAACCTAATAAAGATCAAAAGAAAAAACCCAGTGATACAAAATCATCAGTCAACGGGGGAATCAACATAAGTCCAACCGTGTGGGCATATGCCATCAACATGGGACTTATCCAAAACGGCAAATTAGATATTGAAAGAATCAAAAAATTCCAAAGGTCTCAAAGCATCGAGGACGACGGCATCATTGGAAAAGATACTTCCAATGCTATCCTGTCTGTTGGAAATGCCTATCGGGGTGCAGGAACAGGTCGTGGTGATTCGGGCAATCCCGGAGGTACACCAATCAATGTAGATATGCCAAAACAGATAGGATATGTAGAGCCGTTGCCCGGTGTCAAAGACAGCAAGGGTCGCCAAGTATGGAAAAAGGCCGACGGCGTTCTTGCAGGATTTGATCCGTATGAACGCAGGATGTATCGCATAGGTAATGTATATAAATTGATGCGAGATCCTAACGCCGGGGCAGAGACCGGCAATGGCAAGCTACAGCCCATTGGCAAAACCCACGAGGGACTCACCATATATCGATATGCCAACGGCAGATTCGGAGCATGGGATGCAGACAATCGAAAGATGATACCCATAGACGCACCAGCATCGCAAGCAACTGTTGCAAAAGAATCTTCTGATATGCAACGCATGAGATTACTGGCAGGATTGACTGGAAAATAATATGAAATCATTTGAATTTTTATCTGAGGCTCCTTCATTTACTCCAGGTGGTGATGCTAAACGCACATCTGGTAATATCCCCAACAGTCGATCAATGAAATGGATTATTCGAGATATAATTACTGTAGGTCCCGACGATACATTAGAAAATATCTGTAGAGATTACGACACCACACCCGAAGGGCTCGCATGGTTAAATCCTGGACTAGATCTGAAAACTTTCAAGCCAGGAACATTTCTAAGAGTGCGTGGTGATAATCCCAATGGGGACAAAACACCAACAGTTAAAAAAGTTGACAAACAACCATCAAAAGGCGGCGGAGCATCGGGTAATGCAAAAACCGCATTGGATTACTTCATCCAGCAAGGATGGACACCAGAACAAGCAGCAGGTATCGTGGCCAATCTTCAAGCAGAATCATATGATCGAATCGATCCTGCCGCAGTAGGAGACGCTGGTAAAGGATATGGTATTGCACAGTGGCATGGCTCTAGACAAAGAGACTTTGAACGGGTTATGGGCAAACCTCTCAAAGGATCTGGCTTGGAAGATCAATTGAAATTTGTTCAATGGGAACTCACCGATCCTAAATCCACCGAACGTCGTTCAGGAGCTCGTTTAAAAGCAGCCAAAACAGCCGCCGAAGCTGCTGCAATAATAGATCAATATTATGAACGCAGCAGTGGAATCCATAGACAAAAGCGCATAAAGTTCGCACAGAATCTAGTGCCCGGTAATCAACTAGCTGAGCCGAGGCCATAATGTTGATATTTGAGCTGTTCCAACCACAGACCGAGGGCATGGGTTTCCTGGGTGAAAAAGACGTGGAAGAAGCAGCCAATGCTGCCCAACAAGCAGCTATCGCTATCGCAATGAAAAAAGCCGGTAAGAAGCCCAAGACAGAAGGCTTGCGAGATCCAGTAGGCATTAAAAAGAAAAACGGGCAAACTGTGAGATGAATCGACGAGCGCTTATCATCAAGGCTGACGTATCGGTGAAGTGGAGGGGTGATCCTCCTAGTTATAGAGTATACGTAAATGATGAGATGTTTGCGGAACGAACATGGATATGGCGAGAAGAATATCTTGAAGAGATGTTACAAATAGATGCTCCGCCAGGCGAATACAAACTGCGTTGGGAACTGGTTCCGCCTGCCACAGGAAAGATCACAGTGAAAAACGTAAGGATTGAGCAAAGACCATTTATGTTAGGACGCATATTTGCCATACCTTATGTGAATGTCACAAAGAATATATTAAGGATCGCCAATGAGAGCACATGAAATAATGGAAGATGCAAGTGGCGGTAGCACCGGCTCAGGATCAATAGCACCTGTGAGCCAGGCTTTAGGCATGCAAACAAGACAAGGCGGATCTATGTTGAGTGGTAAATACACAACGGATCCTACTCCTAATACTCCGAAAGAATACAAAAGGAACAAGCATGCTCTCAGACAGTTTAAAAACGCTCCTGGCAACTAATTTTGCCTACTATCTAAAAGCTCAGGGCTTTCACTGGAATGTGGAAGGTCCGGACTTTGGAGAACTGCATGAGTTTTTCCAAAACGTCTACGAAGATGCTTACTCAGCATTGGATCCCACAGCAGAATACATCCGTTATCTAGGTGAATATGCTCCGGCCAGTTTTGAGCGTTTTAGTGAACTAACCGAGATCTCAGGACAAACAAAGATTCCTCGTGCTCGACTCATGTTGGAAGAACTCAAAGTCAATAACGATCAGATGCTTGAATTGTTGAGCCGTTGCTTTGACGAAGCCAACAACGACAATGAACAAGGTATCGCCAACTTCATAGCAGAACGACTCAGTGCCCATGGCAAGTATCGTTGGCAACTGACCAGTTATTTGAAAGTTGAGAGAGCATGAACGACGATATATCAAAGATTCTAGACCGGTTGAGAGTGATCGAATCTGACACTACCCCGGTATCAGTTAAACACGGATTGAACAAGCAACAGAAGTCAGTGCCACAGTTACCTGCATTATTTAAACCTGAAAATGTATCACCGGTGTTGGGCAGCAACAATCAAAAGAAACCACTGGGCAAGAACATGTTTGGCGACAGCAAAGAACCTGTTGCATTAGCTCGACACATGAGTGAAATCGACGAAGACATGCTGAGTCGTGTGAAACAAGATCTTGGTCAATATCTGGACTATCTCGAAGCCAAAAAAGACGACGAGCTTGACGACAAGAAAAAACGCCTAGTGCGTCAAGCTGCCCAGAAAGTGCAGGATCGGAATCCAGCCAAGCCCGGCAATCAGGACGAATACAGTGAAACTGAAGAACCCATGCTGTCAGGCACTGCTATGATGAGCCCAGTGAGCGTGGGTGAATCCACACATCTAAGAACCATTGCACTGGAAGATGGCAGCTGTCTAGAATGTTGGGGAAATCCTGATTCTAGCATCGAGATACGACTCGGCGGTCGTGTGTTGCCCAGTAGGTTTCGCACATTGGATGAAGCCGAGATGGCTGTGGAGATGTTCCGAGCACATCGCAGAGGTCTGCCGCGAGACCCTAGTGACGATTACTTAGAAGAAGCATGATATGATCATCGACCAACTGTTCACCCACCCTATTTTTGAATCTCAAACGGATCCCATAACACAATTCGCCAGCAATGCACACGAAGAATGGCGTAGGAACTTTGACCCCACAGGCACCAAGCCGCGGATCAAAAAGAACAGTGATGGCACAGAAGGCGATATCAATGTGCCCTTTGCCGACTTACATCCTGACTGGCAGAAAGAAAATCTAGCAGCAGGTCGTGCTGCCCAGCATGCTGTGAAACATTTTGGCCGTGACATGGAAAAGGCTGCTGAATTTATCCACCGCCAGTGGATGAAACGCAATCCCAAGGCTGATTATAATGCTGCACAGCATGTTCCATATGATGATTTGTCCGATGATGAAAAAGAAAAAGATCGTGTTCATGTTCGCACCATGATGCGGTTGATGGGTCATCAAACAAATGAAAGCGGTCTACGAAAATTCAGTCACAAGAAGAATCGTTTCAAGAGCCTGCACAAACTGCAAAATCCTCTAGGAGAAGAAGACGCCATAGATCCAAGCCGTCGTGGATTCCTAAAAAAGGCAGCAGGTGCGGCAGTCGCTGGTGCAGCAATGTCTGCGGCTGGCCCAGAGATTGTGACCTTGGTCAAAGGATTTGCTGAACAAGCCGGTGGGATGAATGGCATCCAGGCTCTCAAAGCCATGCTCAAAGTGGCCACTGCTGAAGAACTATACAACATGTATGATTATCAGGCCGACTCTGGCATACTGGCAGATGCCATCACTGACAGTGATATGAGAGCATTGCAGCGTGTAAAGGGATTCAGGGACTACGAGGACTGGAGTGATTTTGAAGAATATTGCGAAGACAATAATGATGTAAATCCCGTTGAAGAGTTTGAAAGATTGACCGGGCGATCACTCAAAGTCTCCTTGGTAAATGACATATTAGAGAAGGTTGATGATACCTGGAGCCTGGAAGACTTTTTTGATGAATATCCTGACGCATTGAAAATCATCAACCCGTTTGAAAATGGATCCATATCCATGCCCACTTTGCAACAATTAGGATACATCGATACAGCGGCCAAGGGTGCTCATTTGCCTGCACCTATCGTGGCCATGGCCAATGCCGTCTCGGGCCTGGTGCGGCAGATATTCAAGTCCAATGGACAATCGCTGGCTGCACCACAACAAACAACTGCTCACCCAGCACGACACACACCAGCATTGCCTGCACCGACCCGTCCTGAATTTGATATGACTCCTGATCTAAAACAAAAAGAAAAAGTTCCTGTGCAGCGTAAAGGAGACGATGAAGAGCAATACTACAGACCCGCGCCCGAACACATCCAACAAGCGTTAGATTCTGGCGAATTGGGTGATAAAAACTTTTTTCAATCTATTGTGGATGGGACCGATAAGAACCCATGGGTCACTCCAGAAAAAGCGCAGGAAATATTAAATAAGTATTATGGGCCGAAAGACATGGCAGAAGGTGAATACGATAGTAGAAAACCGTTTGGTGTGCGTTATAAAGTATTTGCTGGTCGTGAAGGCCGAGTGACCACTCGAGAATATTGGACTAGCTCAGAGCAAAAATTACAAAGGGCTGTGGCCAAAATTGAAGCACTAGACAACTTCTACGAAATTGATGGATATAGTTATCCTAAAGAATCACAAGGTGTGGCGGAAGGCTTGACAGAGATGGACAAGAGCCAAACACCTCCGGGTCGTGATACTGGTCCTCGTGAGGGTCCAGAGAAAATAGCAAAGCCAATAACAAAAGAAAAAATGGTCAAACACGCGCTTGATGCGCTTTCCAAATCAATGGCTAAAAAAGATGACAAGAAAAAAGATGTCAAAGAATCAGACAGTCTGATGCTAAAACTGAAAAGAGCCTTGATCAAAGAAGGCCGTGTGAAAGAATTAGCCGACGATCTCAAAATCATGCCCGACTCTGACTTCATGAAGAAATACGGCAAGGTCAAGGCTGCGATCCGCAAGGACATGAAACGAGTGGACGAGGCAGCACAAACCAATTACACTCCTCAGGAAATGGCAGACATTCTAAGTGGTAAAAAAACACAACAGCAAGTGGATGCCGAACGAGCCAAAAAAATCGATGACCAAACTGATGACCTTGTCATGCGAGTAGACAAACAAGGACGCCGGGTTGATAAAAATGGTAAACTTCTTCCACCACCGAAAACTTGGACAAATCCTCCAATAAACCCACCACCTGGAAAGATGCAGCAATACGAAGATTTGAATGAACAAAATGCAGCCGGCCAACAGTTTGTGGGAACTGGCACAAGTAGTAACTGGCAAATGTCGGTAGATATTGCTGCCCGGGATGCCAGACGAAAAGCAGCACAAAGTATCGCCGGCACTGCTAACTTTCCTAATGGAGTTCAGTTGCCCGCAGGAACAAAATACGGTCCACAGGATACCAAGTCCGATGGAACAGGCAAATATGTATCTACATACACGATCACTCTACCTGCACCCAGTCAATCAGCCGAGCCGCCACCAGCAGCACCGGCCAATAATTATCTAGATAGTTCTCCTGCTACCAGTGGTGCAACAGGAAGCATGAGCACCGGAGCACCAGCTGCTGTTGGACCTGCTACTGGCAACTATATGAAAGTAAATGAGCTCAGCACCAACAAGCTGAGTCAATACAAAACTGCTGCTGCCAAAGATGCTAAAAAAGCCGATCAAGCTGGTGATTTCAAACGCGGTGATCGACGTCTCGGCGGCATGGTGCAAGCTACAAAGAAACAGTTTGATAACGATGCCAAAAAGGTGGATGAGAGTCGCGCTGCTCGTAGAGCACTTATGGCCCGGATTGTAAACGCACGTTAAGTTAGCCAAAAACTCTTGTGATAACTTCACAAAGTTGTTATACTGAGTTTTTACTGGAGATACTCAATGAAAACTTTTAACGGCGATCAAAAGATCAAACTCACACAGATCATCAACGAAGGCATGCAGGTCATGCACGAAGTGGATACTCTCAGTGCCGGACTCAACGATACCATCAAGGCTATCGCCGAAGAACTAGAGATCAAACCTGCTGTGCTAAAGAAAGCTATCAAATTGGCACACAAAGCAGAGTTTGGTAAAGCCAAACAAGATCACGAGCAACTAGAAACCATCCTGGAAACTGTGGGCAAGACTCTTTGACGCAGAGCTTCGCCGAATGGCGCAGCGGCATAGCCGAGTATGTTCGAGCAGATTTTCGTGCGTATCCTCTTCGCTTCTGTTTAGAATCGTTAGGGTGGGTGATATCTCTAGGGTGTAGTCTGACCTACGCTATCACTGTACCCAACTTGCCATTCATTCCACTATACATGGCATTTATCACCGGATGCTTGATCATGTCGTGGTGTGCGTACACTCGTGGCAGTTTTGGCTTCCTAGGAAACTATCTGATACTAAGTATAATCGACAGCGCAGGGCTGATCAAATTGCTATTACAAGGCAATTGAGAGTCGTTCACTTCACGAACATGAATCACGGCAGACCAGCCATAATTGGAGGTACATGAGTTACGTTGACGCACTTTATGATCGAGCACACGATCGCATACATGTAGTTGAGAGGAAAAATGGCGAGAGAGTCTATCGCGAATATCCGGCCAACTATGTGTTCTACTACGACGACCCCCGAGGCAAGTTCCAATCAATCTACGGCACCCCCGTGGCGAGATTTTCCAGCAGAAACAACAAAGAGTTCCGCAAAGAAGTGCGTATGCACTCCAGCAAGAAGATCTACGAGAGTGATATCAATCCCATCTTCCGCTGCTTGGAGGACAACTACAAAGGCCAAGATGGCCCAAAACTACATACAGCATTCTTTGACATTGAAGTAGACTTTGATCCTGAACGCGGATTCTCTCCAGTGAGCGATCCATTCAACCCAGTCACGGCAATCTCTATCTACATGGATTGGTTAGATCAGATAGTCACGCTGGCCGTGCCACCACGGCACATGAGCATGGAGACTGCACAAAATATTGCTAGTGAGTTCACCAACTGCTTTATGTTTGAGAAAGAAGCAGACATGCTGAAATCATTCTTGGACTTGATCCAGGATGCAGACATCCTTACTGGATGGAACTCAGAAGGCTACGACATACCTTACACAGTGAATCGTATCAGTAGGGTACTAAGCAAAGATGACACACGGCGCATGTGTCTATGGAATCAATTTCCCAAGCAACGCATGTTTGAACGCTTTGGTGCAGAGAATGAGACCTTTGACTTGGTAGGGCGTGTGCATATGGACTATATGCAACTGTATCGCAAATACACTTACGAAGAACGCCACAGCTATGCGTTGGATGCTATTGGTGAATACGAAGAGATTGGTCGCAAGACTGCGTTCGAAGGAACACTAGACCAACTTTACAATCAGAACTTCAAGACCTTTATTGATTACAATCGCCAGGACACAATGCTGATAGGCAAGCTGGATAAGAAACTGCGTTTCTTGAGTCTAGCCAACACCCTGGCGCATGAAAATACCGTGCTGCTGCAAACCACAATGGGTGCAGTAGCAGTAACTGAGCAGGCCATTATTGTGGAAGCTCATGAGCGTGGTATGGTAGTTCCCAACCGTAAAGAAAGACTCTCAGATGAAGACACGCAAGCCGCAGGTGCCTATGTTGCTTATCCCAAAAAAGGCATCCACGAATGGATCGGTAGTATTGACATCAACTCGCTCTATCCCAGTGCTATTAGGGCCCTTAACATGGGGCCCGAAACCATTGTCGGTCAACTTCGGCCTATAATGACCGATAGGCTGATCAAGGACAAGATGGCCAAAGGAGACAGTTTTGCTGCTGCTTGGGAGGGATTGTTTGCTAGCCTTGAATACACAGCCGTGATGGAACAACAACGCGGTACTGAGATCACTATAGATTGGCAGGATGGTGCAGAAACCATACATTCCGGTGCCGAGATATGGAAGATGATCTTTGACTCTAATCAACCTTGGATCTTATCAGCCAATGGCACCATCTTCACATATGAGAAAGAAGCTGTGATTCCAGGGTTGCTCAAGCGTTGGTATAGTGAACGCAAAGACATGCAGAAAAAAGCCCGAGAATACGAAGGCAAGGACGATGTACAGTTTGAATACTGGGACAAACGACAACTGGTCAAGAAGATTAACTTGAACAGTTTGTATGGTGCTATCTTGAATGCCGGGTGCAGATTCTTTGACAAGCGCATCGGCCAATCAACCACCTTGGTAGGTCGCAGCATTGCCAAGCACATGGATGCACATGTAAATGAATGCATCACCGGAGAATATGACCACTCGGGTAAAAGTATCATTTACGGTGACACAGACTCTTGTTACTTCAGTGCTTGGCCCATGCTGGAGAAAGAAGTTGCGGAAGGCAGGATGGAATGGTCTGCTGAGACTTGTATCGCGCTATACAACTCCATAGCAGATCAGGTGAATGAATCATTTCCCAGCTTCATGGAACAGGCGTTCCATTGCCCAAGAGAGATGGGGTCAGTGATCCGTGGTGGTCGAGAGATTGTGGCTAGAACTGGCTTGTTCATCACCAAGAAGCGTTATGCTGTGCTATACATCGACAAAGAGAACAAGCGTGTGGATGTGAACGGCAAGCCAGGCAAGGTCAAGGCCATGGGCTTAGATTTGAAACGTTCGGACACGCCTGTAATAATTCAAGAGTTCCTTAGCGAGATTCTAAATAAGGTACTAACAGGAACACAGAGAGAAGAGATCGTGGCACGAATAAGAGAATTCAAATACGTATTCATGGAACGCCCGGGCTGGGAAAAAGGTAGTCCCAAGCGTGTGAACAACTTGACCAAATATAGAAAAGAAGAAGAGCGACTGGGCAAAGCCAACATGCCCGGTCATGTGCGAGCAGCCATGAACTGGAATAATTTGCGTAGGATGAACTCAGATAATTATTCAATGCAGATTGTGGATGGCATGAAGACCATTGTATGCAAGCTCAAAGGCAATGCCCTGGGATGGACCAGTATTGGCTATCCCACTGATGAGATGCATTTACCGCAATGGTTTAAAGACTTGCCGTTTGATGATGGTGAGATGGAAGCCACTGTGGTGGATCAGAAAATCGACAATCTCTTAGGAGTGTTAGGATGGGATTTGAAATCCAGTACCAACACAGAAAACACATTTACTAGTTTATTTTCTTTCGAATGAAACTCGGCGAAATAGTTGAATATCTAAATCATCTAGACACCTTGAGTGTTCGGGCTGCGTTCTCTTCGAGTACCGCAGAGATAGCCAGGGTCACTCAAATTGTGCAATATCATGACATACAGATTGGCAATATTGCTGCCGATCTACTTTCGATACAACAGGATCTAAATAATTCTCTCACACAATATGAACAAAAATTAAAACAACTGCGGCAAGATGTACAGATTTTGATCGAGAAACAAGAACCGGAGTATTTTGCTGCGGGTACAACTCGTTACCGAAACAGTATAGGGTACGACTCTGCCGAATATATCTTAACAACAAACCGAAATATAGATGCCAGCTCTGAAACTCATCTGCGAGATAGGATAAACTCTTATACTAATTGGCAACATCCAGGACTAGTGATTCGGCCGGCACTCAGTCCCGGCCTGGACAGTACAGTAGCATTTGATCCGTTGTATCTAGTGGACACACATGAAGATCTGTTGACCCCTGTGAAATCATTGTTTACACCGGAATACCAACGCAGACTGAGATATTATGTAATACAAGATCACACAGAGGCAGATATCTTTTTCAATCTGCCGCACAATCAATTTGGATTTGTTTATGCATTCTATTACTTTGATTTCAAGCCATTGGAAATTATACAGAAATATTTGAATGAAGTGCTGTTGTTGTTGCGCCCCGGAGGTACTTTCCTGTTCAGTTTCAACGATTGCGATCAATGGAGGGCAGTGAGAGCAGTGGAAAATGGTTCTCATTACTATACGCCTAAGAGATTGATTCTAAAACATGCTCAAAACATAGGATACGAAATAACGAATATCTGTGCTACCTCAAACGGAACAACCTGGATAGAAATAAAAAAACCCGGTGTGCTTGATAGTATACGTGGAGGGCAAGCACTAGCAAGTATTTTTAGACAAACTGTTGACAACACATCAAAAGACCTTTATAATGCAATGACCTTGGATATGCTGATCAAGTTAGCAGAATCTTTAAA
>Ga0209500_10000425_pt1 | contig 36439 bp, 32 predicted proteins | sample S_140212_EF_Meta_FD_187323 | JGI IMG/M metagenome (GOLD analysis project Ga0209500, IMG submission 187323) | Freshwater microbial communities from Lake Simoncouche, Canada to study carbon cycling - S_140212_EF_MetaG (SPAdes) (version 2) | ecosystem: Environmental > Aquatic > Freshwater > Lake ...
AAGCTTGGCTTCCAGATTTTGCTTTTCCAGATCAGTCGTACGCACGATCTTCGTTGGCTTGCTGAAATCCCTGTCGGCAATTTTCTTTCGCAGCTTCTCGATCTGGCGAGTGATGTTCTTTTTATCCTTAGCCAACTGCTTTGCCACAGGATCAGCAAGAGCATCTTTGACTGCCCTACGCATGCCGTCACGCACCTTTACAAGCGCATCACGTTGGGCGCGTTTCGCCATAAGATTGGGGGTTACGATAGGGGCACCTTTTGGTCTTACCCCGATATCCCCCGTATCGATCTGGCGATTAAGTTCGCCGATGGATTTATCCAAGGCGTCGTTCGCCATCTTTATACGCTGTTGGTCGGTCTTCTGGGGCTTACCTTGGATGGCTTCACGCAAGGCATTATACTGCTCACGTAGCGCCTCTTGTTGAGAGCGGAGTTGGTCGATGACAGGACCAGAAGCTGTGTTGCTAGATTTTTTGGCGAAGTCCTTTTCATTGATACGCCGCTCAATGTCTTTGATGTTCCTTTGGATTGCTTTCTCAGCGCGATCATTTATCTGCTCTTGAGTCAAAGACGGATCGCCTTCGATCTCAACACGTATAACGTGAAGTTGCTCACGCAGCGCATCCCTCTGATCCTTGAGGACTTGGATACGAGCCGTCTCTGGGACAGGTTGTGTAGCTGGCTTGGTAATGTCCCGCGTTGCTACTTTCTTCTCCAAGTCTGTGATTTCCTTTTGAAGCTGGTTCACCCTTTGGCGGATACGCTGAGAAGGCGAAGGTTGAGAAGGACCGACGATACCATTTAGTATTTCTTGAAGGCGATCACGCTCCGCTCTGAGGTTGTTTGCCTCTTGGTCATACACCACGCCCGCTTTCTTCGGTGCTTTTTCCTTCTTCTTGATCTGGGTGTTAAGGTCCACAATCTGGTTCTTCAGACGTGTCTTGATGCTGTCCAAGGTAGACTTAAGTTGCTTTGAAGAAGTAGACTGAACCAGATTGTTTTCCTGCATGACCCGTGTGATCTCCTTCTGAAGATTGCGGATAGATTCGGATACGGCATCACGCTGCTGCCCTGAGCGTAACGGGACGATAAAAGCCTTCGCGTCTTCAAGAGCAGAGGTAAGTTGGGAAAGTCTGCGAAGCTCACGAACCTTCTTTGCTAACTCTTCTTGTGAAGGGAATTTAGCCTTGCCGTAGCCGGAGAAAATATCGCGAATCTCACGTTCGGTCATCAAAGGAAACTCCTCTTGGAGGTCTTTAGTGACCGCTTTGAAGACATCCTCAACTCCAGAAATACCTTCTTCCAACTTTTGCTTTACCAGTTCATAGACCAGTTTCGGACTAAGCTCTTTACCTTCTTTGGCATCTGCTTTGACGCGAGCCATCGGTGAAGCTTTGAGCTTCTTTTCCTTGGGGGCTTTCTCCGCTGGTGCTGCTTTCGGTGTTTTCGGGGCTTTAGCTGCTGGAGCGGCTGCTACAGGGGCTTTCGAGTTCTCATACAGAGGCTCAAGATACTCCGTGATGTCTTCACCGAACTCTTCGACCATTTTCTCGGACCAGCTTTCCAAGGTAGAGGCTCCCTCGGCGATATAGCTTTTTCCAACGAGGGTAAGATCGGCAATATCTTGGGCAGACAGACCCACAATACCCGCGTCAGCGATACTGAATTTGATGTCTGCAATCTCTTCTTGAACCACCTCTGGTGTCTTTGCACCAAAGAGTCCTTTGCGTGCGCGTAGGCGTGCCCTAGCAGCGTCCACGCTGTCTTCTAGCACCTTGGCTGGGTCGGCACCTTTCTTCACTGCTGAAGCTCGCGCAGCCTCTTCGGCTTTTAGGATAACAGCAGCCTCTTCAAGGAGCTTGGCTTCCTTCTGAGCTTCAAGTTTACCCTCTTCACGGGCACTCGCTAAAAGGTCTTCGAGACGGGCTTCTTCACCAGAGGTCTTCCCTGACTTCTCAAACTCGGCCAGTTTCTTCTGGAGAGCTTCGATCTTTGCAAAAAGCTCTTGAGTCTGGGCACGCTGCTCGGGATTAAGAGGACGTTCAGCCGCAGCCGTTCTCATGGACACCATCTTCGCTAGGGTATAGTCCAACGCTGAAAGCATCTTTCGGGCGTTCAAAGAGCGCCCTTGTTCAGTTCCCGAAACGTCGCTAGCATTCCATGCCTCTTGGAGCTTGGTAATAGCCCTGTCATAGTCTTCGCGAGCTTTCTCTTTTTCGCTCTCTGTAGCGTTGTTTAACGCCTCAGTCGCTCGATCAAAGTTGAGAGTCCTAGTGACTAGTTCGTGCGTTAGAATCGCCGTCTCTAAAGGGCTAATTTCCTTCGGTTTTTTATTTAAGTCCTCGACAAGCTCTTCGCCTTTCTTTGGGTTTATGGCAATCGCACGTAAAGCCTGATCCCACAGAGCGCCAAAAGATTGACGAACGGGAGCAAACACTGGAGGAAGACCGAGCTTTGCACGGGCTGCATCCACAACGGCATTGGCAACACCAATAGGGTTTTCCGCTTCCACAGCCGCTGGTGCAGGGGCAGCAGCCTTTTGGCGAATCCGTGCAGGTGGCAGAACAAGCTTTTTCTTAGCCGCAGGAGCAGGAGCAGGAGCAGGAGCAGGAGCAGCCGCAGCGGGAAGCAGCCTGCGGTCCACTAAAAATTCTTGCTCTCCGCCTTCGTTACTGTACCAAACAATCGCTTCGATTGGGACATCGGTCTGAGAAATATTACGCCCATCTATTGCTGCATGCTTTTCAGCCACCTTTTTGGATAAGGTGTAGCTGAAAATATTGCGTTTGGTGGAGCCGACGCTTTCCGCCCGATATAGCGGGACGGTTGCCCCAAATTTTTCGCGAATGATTTGTTTTGCCGGGTCAAACAATTTTGCGGCTTCTTTAGCTTTATCACCTTCAAACTCTTCTTCCAACGCCGTGGCATCGGGCGAGTAGAATTGCCCAATATGAGTGCTGACTCCAAAGGGAGTTTTGGTGATTTTTGATTCCGCAAAAGCTAATGCCTCACGATCTTCCATATTGGCTACAGGCTGTTCCCAATTTTGGATCACCCACATATCCCCTTTGCGGATATATCCACGACCTTGTGTTGGCACGGAATAATCAGACGGAGAACCACCCAATACCTGTTCCCATAAAGCGTACGAAATGGGTTTACCCTCTTTGGCGGCAGGGATAACAGCTCCTGCTTGCGTGCCTTTCTTGCGCCCGCTAGCTAGCCATTCTTCCGGAGTCATCTGCTCTGGTGGTTTGGTGGTAGGAGCAGCCGCAGGAGCCGTTGTAGCCGTTGTAGCCGTTGACGCTGGCAGAGGAGTAATACCTGCTGCGGCGTTGACGGCATTCGTGTAGAACCAATTAAGGGTCAGGTCATCGAAGGCTGCGATATTTACGTTGAGCCGTTGAATGATACCACCCAACCATGCTTTGAGTTCACGCCACAAGGCTTTCATGCCAGAAGGGAGGGAAGCAAAATCCGCAGACTGGTATTGCTCAGAAAACTTGGCGATCACTTCTCTCGCGATACCCGCGTCGTCCAGATTCGGATACCTTGCTCTGACCTGATTAACTAGGTCGGGAACTCGGCGATCAAGAATTTTAAGGACTCTGGAAATGTCCGCTTCGGAAGCAAAGGCATCTACGCCAGCGTGACCGATGATCTCATGGATGAGAACCTCGCGGATGCGGGCTGCACTAGAGAAGCTGTCAGCGACAACAATCACGGTCTGCGTGCGACCATCAACCCACGCTTCAGTGAATCGGCTATCGGCTCCTTGGCTATTAAGGGAGTCACGGACATCTTGAAACTCGTCAGCGTTGTCCAACTCGTCTCGGGTAATAACCCTGACCTGAAGAGGCGACTTGTTCTTCGCCATCACTTGATCGACTACGGTCGTCACCTTTTCAACTGGAAGACCTGTTGGGGTTTGCGGAGCTTGGCTAAACCTGATGTCCCTATTGTCGGGATTAAACCTCTTCGATGGAGGAATGATTTTGCCTTTGGAGTCACGGGTAATTGCTTCAGACGATTTGATCTGGCTGGAGTCATAGACCGCATAGTTGTCGGCAAACCGTTCACGATTCACAAAACCATCATGCCCATTCTCCAGAAGCCACTTTTGGAAACGAGGAGATTCGATAAATTTCCACGCTCCGTCACGGATAGCCGAGGCTTTATCGGGGAAGGCTTTGATAGCGGCGTCCTGATTTTCCTTGTTGCGGTAGTCCCATAGTTTCTTTGTCCGAAGATAGACCGTGTAGAGTTTCGCCGGAGTCTTGTCATTCCACGGGCGATTGAAATTTGCGTAATCCTCCGCGAACTCTTGGTTCTCAGAAAAGAAGATTGGCGAGCGAACCGAATCACGTTCATCCAGAGTTCGGCCTTTTGAGTTGTCAAATATAGTGAATCTGCGCTTCTTAGTGCCGTGATAAAGGCGGACAGGGGTATACCCAGCAGCCTTAGCCACAGCGTCTACGATCTTCTGCAATAGGCTCAGGTTCTCTTCAGGGTTTTGGGCAAGATCGAGATACTCCGTATCTTGGGAGGTGTTTGCCTGACCACCTTGACTGAATCGAATGTCCTTAGTTACAGCCTCCCCAGAAGGTATAGTTGAACCAAGGTCAGTGGTTCCTGTTTGGAATCTTCCCTCACCTCTAAAGAATATTTCTGCTGTGGAGAAAAAATTCGGTATTTCTGCCTCAACGATTTTTGTGGCCTGATTCTCTTTCCGAGTGATTTTTGCCTTGGCTGCTCCTGACTCATAATATGATACTTTTGATCCTGCGTAGCTATCCCGCCCCCAATCAAGGCGACCTGTTTTTGATAGAACTTCGTCTTTGTACGCAATAAAGTCTTCTAACGCTTTCTTTGCTTGGGGGGACAAACGAAGCCACTTCTCAGCAACGCTACGATTGTAGGAATCCGTTGAGTTGAGCATCCGCGTAGCACGGGCATCTGGAGATGCCGTATACGCCTCTTCCTCCCCTAATGCCTGACCACCTTGACTGAATCGGATGTCAGGCTTTGCCTTGTTGAATCGTTGACTCAGTGGGATGACGTTGCCTGCGTCGTCGTAAGTTACGGTATCAGCGGATTTGACCATGTTGGGATTGAATACCGCGTAACTGGTGATTTTGCCGTCTCCCCTTTCGCTTTCGTAGTAACCGTCAAAACCAAGCTGCTTGATTGCGTCCAACACTCCGGCTCGCTCTTCAAAAGTAATGTAACTTGCTTGCTGTAATGCAGCGTCACCATTTACAAGGAATACCTTATTGAGCAATGCTGACCTATGAGCTTGCAGCCGTGGATCAAAAAGGTTGTTACTGCCAAGCACTTTTAGAATGATAGGTTCGGTTGATTCTTCAGGCCCTTGGTCGCCCTCTCGTTCAACTATATCCCTGACATTTTTAGCTTGTTCTTCAGCAAAGTCCTCGGCTGTTTCTCTATTGAGGGCAACGTGCATTGCTACACCTCTATTACCTTCGGGGACAGTGAATCTATACGCCGTTCCGTGCCAACCCTCAATTGTAAATCCAGCAGCCTTTGCCGCAGCATCCACCATCCTTTGCAACAACGTGCGATTCTTCTCAGGGTTCTTGGCAAGCTTAAGATACTCTGCGTCCTGAGCAGTAGCGCCACCTTGGCTGAACTGCGGACCTCGATTGGGGGAATAGACATAAAGATCACCCTTTTCGTTAAGGACGTATCCTTCTGGCGCACGTCCCCCGAGGTAATCTTCGACGTAGGCTTGATCAATAGGCTGTTTATTTTTAACAGCTAAATCGCCCATTTGTCTAACCAACTGAGGCGTTGCATTAACTACAGGCGAACCTTGCTTCGCTTTGTTTTGCTTCCGCCTACGATAATCCGATTTAGGATCAACCGTGGTATTCTCCAAAGGTATTGGGTCGCGGAGTCCTTGTAACAGAACCATCTGCTTTCCTTCGGCGGTAAAGATATTGTCAATACGGCGGGTGATTCGAGAATCTCCACCCTTTACGAACACTTCATCTCCTTTTTCTGGGGTAAGCTGTTCCTTCTCCGCAACGACTTCTGCCTGATCTTTCTTTTGTGGTGCTCTAGCCCCTCTAACGCTTTCATCAAAAATAATTGTGTCCCGTGAGTCGCTAGCATTGAAGTCTCCAGTGACTTCTCCTTTCGTGCTGGTTCGATAGCGAAGGCTTTGTTCACTCCTGTCGGTTGGGCGCAAGTTAGGGCCAAATAGAGCCGCTTTGTAAGGAACTTGAAACATCCCATTCATTAGTGGGATAGTGGACTTGCGTTTCAAGATGCGTTCAAACGTAGAGTCGATCTTCTTGCGTTCGATAGGAGGCATTTCCTGCGTCTCCGTAACGACTTCGGCAGGTGCTTTTGATAGCGCAGCTAACATGTCATCAGGATGAGTATTAGCCAGAATTTTATCTTGGTATGCTCCATCCGGTAAGCCATTTCGTTTTACCCCTACAGAGGCTCCGAGTGAGTCTAACTCTTCCTCGGTTTTTCCTCGGACTATTGGTCCGGTATAAGCATCAACAGCTTCCCAGCGTTTTTGTTCCTCTTCGGTTGGTATTGCTCCGATGTTCCCGACTTTAGGGGGAGGCGCAGCTACTTCTGCACTTTCACCTTCCCGCTGTGCAGTTCCCTCCGGAGCTTGGCGATTTGCGCCTTGGACAGCGGGCTGGCCTTGGACAGGAGGAGTCCCACTTGGGCTTTTGACTTGACGTTCTTGGGTAGGGGCATTTTCTTGAGGGGTCGGGGGTGGATTGAGTGCTCCCTCATTTAAGAGAGCAGCGGTAGCAGGAAGATTGGCAGCAGGATTGTTTACCGCGTTGATCGCATTCTGCGCGATGGGGTTGGGGGCAGGAGCCACAGGAGCTACAGGAGCAGCAAGCAACTCGTCGAGCTTCTTCTGGGCTTCTTGGGTAGCTTCGCTCAGAGGCATACTAATACTGATTTGACCCTGAACAGAATCCCGATAATCGAGTTCCCGTTGCTGCGCGGAAGCAAGAGCTTGGCGAGCCGCAACGATCTCTGGCGTCTCGTTGGAAGCAGGAGCCACAGGGGCTACAGGAGCCACAGGAGTCACAGGAGCTACAGGAGCTACAGGCTGTGCGATACGCAGGTTATACAGATCGGCCAAAGCCGTGGGATCGATATTCGCTGGATCGGCGAAAGCCGCTGTCAGGGCTTCCATCTCGTCCGCTTCTTCCTGTGTGAGAGGAGCCGTTTGGTCGGCGGCTTTAGTTTGGAGAACACCAAAACGCTCTTGGGCCGACTGGACAAGGTCGTCTACAGTCACCTCTTCGCCAGTGTTATCGGCTGTAGCCGCCATCGCAGCACGGAGGTTTGCGACTAACGGGTCTACTTCTTCAGGAGTCTCCTCTACGGGAGGAGCTTCAGCATCAGGAGCAGGAGCAGGCTCGGCTTTCTTATCAAGGCCAAGAGCCATTCTGCCGCCTTTGTATGCGCCACCAGCCCCGAGCATCAACCCACCCAATGCGAGAGTCTGTGGGCCTACGTCTTTGAGGGCTTGGACGGCTCCTTCCATTCCGGGCGCATAGCGTCCTTTCGCCTGAGCCATGTCCTCCCCACGATTGAAGGCTTCAGCCTTTGCTTGTGGAAGGTCTTGTCCAAGCTGTGTCACGGTTTCCGTAGCTAGCTCAGTTGCTTGAGCACCTACGCCAATGCCCATCTTACCGAGGGCGCTAGCGGCTAACTTCTTGATCGTGTTTTTACCAAGACCTAAAATGACCTTGCCTGCACCCATTGTCACGGCATTGCCGATGGCTTCTGGTCCAGCTTCCCAAAGCGCAGATTCTTGTGCTAAGGGAAGAAGCTCTTGGTATGCGGCTTCCTTTTCCGCTTCGCTGATATTCGGATTATTCTGAAGGTGAGCGTTGTAGGCATCATCAAGGAACTGCCTTCCCGCCATACGGTAAGCAGCAGCACCGCTAGCAGCCATGCCAGCCGCTACTCCACCAATCGTTCCGCCAATAGGCCCACCAATAGCTGTTCCTGCGGCACCGCCCGCTAAAGTAGCGGGTATAGCCGCACCCATAGAACCAACGCTAAAGCCTAAAGAACCTCCAGCTTTACGCACGTTTTTACCTGCGCTTCCAAGATCGCCCGTCAAAAGGCGATACGTGTTTTCTCTGTCAATCTGAGCCGCATACTCCTTTTCTGCGGCGAAGGCTTTTTTAGCCTCTTCGGTATAGCCTTCTGGGCGACGAAGGCCCATTTGCATACTGTAAGCAGCCGCTGGGGCGGTTACCGCAAGACCACCAATCGCACTTCCAACGCTCGAAGCTAAGTCAGTGACATCCAAGAAAGGTATGTTCTTTTCAGCTTCTTCGGCTTGGCTATCAAAATGCGCTACTGCGCCAGACATTTCTTCATCCGTAAGATCTCGTCCAGACTCTACTCGATACACTCTTCCGGTAGCACTGCTCGTAAGGTCGTATTTAGGCATAAAGTTAGCGGGGTAGTATATTTACAGTGGTATCCCCAGCGGGTGGAACATAAGATGTGGGGCTTCCTGACCCTGCCACTGGTTTGACGGCTTGTCCAGATTGCCCGCCAGAGTTCTCACGAACATACTGCTCTGCCCATGCTTGAAGCAACTCACCTTGGCTTACGTCTTGAGTTCCCCAACGCTTATTCTGCGGCTCCTTAAAGGCAGTTTTTGACAGAAAATCTTTGGGAGAATCAGGGTTAATCTTTTTCAAGACCGTCTCAATATACGGAATAGGTCCTTCTTCAGAACGAATTGTCGCACTCCGTTGGATACCTTTAGCCACGCTTAACAAGTCTTTTTTGCCGTAGATACTTTCAAGGCCCTTTTGGATGATACTCTTGTTCTTATCCCATTCCGTCGTAATTTCGCTGCTGATCTTAGCCTCTTGTTCGGCTTGAATTTTAGCCTTCTCAGCTTCAGCCTTAAACTGCTCGCGTTCTTCCGGAACAATATCCTGATTGTCCTCTATCGAAGGAGCGGCTGTCGGATTAAAGCCTGTAGGGTTTACCGTTTTTGCCTGCATACCATCTGGGCCTATAACCCCCTTGGCAGGAGCGGCAGCACCTGTAGCTCCCTTGGCAGACTTAGCTGCTTCAGCCGCACGTTTAGCTGACAGGGTGTTCAGCTTCTCTGCCTGTGCAGCTTCAAGACGAGTGGTGTAATTACCGATAAGCGGGTCGGCGGCTATCACGTCAGGGGCTTTTCCCATGTCCTTGAACATTTTCAGGCGTTTCGATAGGGCATCACCCAAGATACTGATCTCTTGGTCAGCAACACTTTCTCGGGACTTAACGTCTGCCTTAGCTTGTGCGGTACGGCGAGTTACAGCATCTGGTTTGAACAAGCCTTTTTCATCACGGAGTTTATCATACTCTTCTTCTGCAACCCCTGATGCGGCTAGGTCTAACGCATACTTCTCATTGAACATGTCATTGCGATAGGCTTCATACGCATCGTTTGCGGACACACCACTTTGGATGCGTTCTTGGAAAGCGGCACGGTAACGCGGGTCTTCAATATTCTTTAGCATTTGAGGAGCCAAGACTTTATCCGCAGCAGGAGTGACCGACTGACGGAACTTGAGATAACCAAGAGTATCCTGTCCTTGTTTGGTCTGTAGGTAGGCAGGGTTTTGCACAAACTGCTGATTGATCTGCTCATCGGTCATTTGCGGTGCTTCGCCAAACGCCTGTGAAGCCACTCGCTCGGCTTCCTGTTGCTGCCGTTGCTTTTGGTAAGCCTCTTGCTCTGCTCGCCTTTGACGCTGGATAGCGTCTTGTTGATACTGGTAGCTCTCACCCTGCTGGAGCATTGCCCGAGCAGTCGGAGAGAACATAGTGTTCTGTGACCCTCCTTCGGGGGCACCAAAATAACTGGTTAGAGGCACGCTGCCAAAACCAAACATTTCCTCGGGGGTTGGGGTGCGGGGGGCTGGCATATTTAGGCTCCGATTTGGACTCCTCTAGAGAACTCTGAATGAATGTTGAGAGAAGGAATAGCTCCACCTCTGGATGCTTTTGCCTCCTGATTGAGATAAGAGATGGAGGTAGTGAGAGAAGCTTGAGCTAAGTCAAGTTGCCCAGCACGTTCAAAGGCAAGAGCCTTCAAACCGTATCGGAGCGCACTCAAATTGCCCGGCATGACCCAATCTGTCTCTGCCACCAACGGGATAAAGCGACGATAGCAAATGGTCTGGATCGCCTCATCGGTCGTCCCTGTTTGGTAACGTCGGTAGGTAGGACGGGTCTCACCCGGGTAATAACGACCTATCTGCGTCACCGTCGCGCCATTGACGACACTCAGCGTCCAAGGATACAGCATATTTGCTGGAGCTTGAATACCTGTCACTTTTGCAAAAACCTGAGAAGTGTTAACTGTTGGATTAACGGTAGTCAAGTCTACTCCCTGAGTCCCTGCGGTAGAGTAGATGACGTTTCCAGAACTGTCTTCACCGTAGAGTCGGATGATCTTATTTGCGTCAACAGCGTTGCCTACCGTGATGCGTAGAGTGCCCGCCGTAGCAATGTCGGTCTGAGTGCAGAAACCATCGCCCAGATCGATCAATACGCCGGGGAAGGCCCGCGTATCGTCCATCTCGCCCGGTCCCGATTCCGAAAACTCGTAGAAGGGTGTAAACGTCGGATAAGGAACCCGCCGATACCGCATCACCAAGACAGACTGATACCATCTGGGCAAAGTGAAAAAGCCCGTGGGAGACGGAATAGTTACCTTTGGAGTTACGCCTTTCCATCTGCCCGAGTTGATAAACCTCTCACACACCTCATTGAGTTGAGGGATAAAAAGAGCCGAGTTGATATCCGTCGCATCGACCTCTGTGTAGAGAGCGGTGCGACAATCGGAGACGGTAAGGCGAGTATCCATTAGCGTTTAGTGGAGGCAAGAGACGCACGTTGTTTGGTGATATCGTCTTTAGTTGGGACCATTTTATTGCCCGAATTTATCGAAGTTGGGGGAGCTAAGGGGGTAGGGGTACCGCTCTTTAGAGATGTCGGGTTATTGATCGTCATACCCGAAACAGGTGAAGGAGTAGACGCTGGAGGCGGAGCAGCCGCAGGAGAACCACCGTCCAACTCTTTCAAAGCTCTAAAGTCAGGAGCAATGCGAGGAGGAGCAGCCGTAGGAGAAGAGGCTGCTGCCTGCGTTGGGATATTAGGAGGGCTAAAAATGTTTTTTGGCGGGGCTAAATTACCTCCTGCACCTAAAGAAGTTGGGTTAGCCAGTGGCGTAGCGTTGCCTCTGTTTAATATTGGTGCAGCCGCAGGAGTCGAAGCCGAAGGAGCCGAAGGAGCCGCAGAAGCCGCAGTCATCTGTTCTCGGGGAGAAGGAGTGGATGCGGAGGAGGAGGACATAAGAGCTTCTCTAAAAGATTTGATCGGAGCCGCACCTACCTGTGGCTGATACAAGTCTCCTTCACGGGCAATACCCGTTTTGTTGGCGAGTCCCTGTAGAGCTTCCGAAGCAGGCATACCATTGATCATGCCTTCTTTGCGTGGAGTTCCCGGGGCAGAAAAAGTAGCTGAACCCCCACCATATTTTCCTTCGATAGTGCGACTTTCTCCGGGCAAAGGCACACCACTTGGGCTTATAGAAGCTCCAGCCGCGTTTGTTGCCTTTACTGTAGGCATCTGACCCATTGCTTCACGCTGTAAACGAATGCCCGCAGCACCCTGCTCAAGAGCCTGACGGTTAGCTGTCCGCAGACCTGATTCAGCCGTGTCGCCTGCCCAAGGTAGTTTGGGTAAGCCCGAACTATCAAATTGGACTGGTCGATTCTCTGTCAGCCACTCAGAAGATTGAGGTTTGTTTGGGTCAGGAGCCGCAGATGCCGCAGATGCCGCAGATGCCGCAGGCGCAGCAGGCGCAGCAGGAGCCGCAGCACCCTGTATGCTCGCACGCTGGGCAGCAACGCTTTCAGCCGTAGCAGGAGCAGCAGGAGCAGCAGGAGCAGGAGCAGGAGCAGGAGCAGCCGCTCCGATTGTCCCGAACTCGTTCATCTGCGCTCCACCTTTTGCGTTATACTGGTCGCGAATACTGTCAAAGGTTCCAGCTTCCTTGGCTTTGGCGATATTCTGTGCTCTGGCTGCTTCGGGAGAAACGACTGCACCCCCACGCCCACCACGGTTGAAGAAGCCCGGGTTAGCCGCATACATCGAATTCATCGGATTACTGAGCGTGGAAACACTGCCCGGCTTCGAGTCGCGAGACAAAGAGTTCCGTTGCTCAGATGCAAGGGCTACCATCTCACCGTAGTCTTGGGTCGGAGTAAGTTGCCCGTCCTTAACTTTGAAACCGCTATCTTCTAGCTTACGCGCAGCTTCTTGAGACTCGTTCGGCTCCGTTTTAACCCCAATGATTTTCTTCCCTTTTGGCCGAGGTGGGGGTGCTAGAAGGTTACCGTTTCGAGAAAAAGGTTTAGAATCAGCCATAATAGCCCTGATTTTACTTGACGATGGGGGTTATGTCAAACGCTCGACGCGCACTAAATAGAGTTCAAAAATACCTTTCTTCGGTGGGATGAAGTTTTTTGTTTGACCAGAAAAGCGTAAATCAAAGGTATATTTTTCTACTGGCTCCGCGTCGTAAGCTCCAAAAGCATCCCTTAGTTCTGCAAATAAGCGCACTGGAAACTGGAAACCCAAATCGGTAAACTGAAGACCCCCTGCACCCCCTGCACTTGGGACTAAGGTTCTCGAACGAGAGCCAGACCTAAAAGTTACTTTAAGTGTTTTATAGATAGAGCCTTCTTCTCCCCCAACATCTGTAATCTGCAAACTCTCAAAAAGATAGCTACCAAGAACCTTACCTGTGGTGGAGGTACGACCAACTGTGCCGACAATTTGGTTTTCTAATTTACCTACAAAGGTTTCTGGGCCGGTATCTAAAAAAGGATCGTTTGGGTCATTCCTAGAATAACTGTAATTAGCTGTATGCACTGTGTCTGCTAGTATTATAAAGACCCAATCCTCATCCTCCTCTGCTGCCTCATCCGCAACAGGCACTTCAACGGCAATGCCCATGCCGTTGACGCTGGCCCCGTTGCCTGCTGTCGGCTGGACTTGGGCAACTCGGGCAGCGATCTGCTCTTTTGCTGCGCTGTAGAGTTGCTGGTATTGGTCGTAGGTCATGGTGTGACGGCAGTGCGGGTTGCCACTATCGTTGTCATCCCATGTGTTACAAGGGTGTCTTCGCTGTCGGCAGTATAGACCAACTCCGACATTGCTAGCGTGATCATCTGGTCAAGCTCAAACCACCAAGCATCCGCTTGTTGCTGGGGTTCCATCGCATCCCATGTAGTTTGTGGAATCATTCAGCGGAAGAGATGAGGGATTCTTGAGAGTTGTGGACGGTTGCACCCTCACCCGACATGAACCGAAACAGGTCAAACCTTTGGTCGATGATTTCCTGAGAACGAGACTGCGTAGCGCCAAACTGTGCCTCTTCGCCCTTCTCACCGAGAAGGGTAGCTACCTTGTCCTCGGCTTCAGGGTCGGCGGTCATGCAGCAGTGAAGTTGACGATAGTTCCGACATTCACAAGGGCAGGAGATAGGTTTCCCCCTGTCGTTGGGATGGTGGTAATGTTGCTGACTGTGTTATAGATAACGGCTCGGAAGTGATATTGTTGACCTGCGGTAAGCCCTGTCACAGTTTTGGTAATGGCAGTAGCCGTAAACCCTGCTAGAGTTGAGCTACCGCTGTTGATCCAGTTAGTTGCTGATACCAACTTGTATTGGAAGTAGGCAGTAGCGGCATCGTGATTGGCTTTGAAGGTGCCCGTAAAATTAGCCGCACCCGCCACGATAGCTGTCGCTGGACTCGCGGTAGCCGCTGTTGGCGCAGTGATAGCCGTGCCGTTTAAGGTCACATCATACGGGTTCTTGAGGCCCGGGTTGCTTGAAGTAATCCGCAGGAAGGCTGAACGGTAGCCAACGATGTTTGCCGCAGGCGCGAACTGCACTCCGAGTGCCGTGCTGCCTCCAGCAGAGATCGTTGTTGCGGGTGTGCTCACGATAATGAACTCGCCTGCAACACCACCGCCGACAGGCGACACAGCAGCGGAGACGCTGTTCAAATCCGCCCCGCCAATGTTAGAGAGCGTGACGGAGGTTGTGGTATTTGTGCCACCGAGGATAGGATTGAACTGGACGATGCCTCCTTCGGCAATCTCGTTAGCCCCTACTTGGAGGATTAAGTCGGGCGATGGAAGACCTGAGAAGGTCACTTGGTCTTCGAGGATCGACACACTCCCATTGCTGAGTCCGCCTTGGATATAGGCACGGGCGCGGATAGTCCCGCTGACAGGGAGACTACCGAAAAAGAATCCCGGCAGAAGAGGTCCAGCAATGCTGGTTGATACGATGCGCCAGCCGCCGCTGATGCGTGCGCCTTGGCCGAGTCGATTCCAAGTGACTCCGCTGTCTTGGCTGAGATCAAACACGACTGTCTGACATTCAGGGAGCGTGCCGCTGCGTTCCCATGTGATTTCTGCTGGGCCAACTACGGTCAAGGAGGATGACACAGGACCATTGATCGTCCGTGCTAAGTTTCTTGGAGAACCTGCGAGAGTGTAAGAACCCCCTACTAAAACTCGTCCCTCGTCGGGTTGAGCAACGCCATTGATAGGGGGCATCTCGACGCTTATGAGAGCAACCCCGTACACTTGGTTTTGTGCAGACGCTCCAAAAGTGTTATCTACTGTGCCTACGTTAGTGACCCGAAAAAGGGCTTCTGGGGACACGATATTGCCAAAACTACCGACGACGATGTTACCATCTGTCTGCACCGCGATGGACTGGGCAGCAGTCACGTTGTTGGTAAACGTGGCGTCCAGTGCTCCGAGTGCTGTGAAACGGTTCAAACCTGTCACGGCTCCCGCTGTGTATGGGCCTGACAACAGGACTTTCCCTGTCGAGTCCACCGCCATACTCGCAACCACTGGGTTACCGGAGGTGAGTCCAGATGCGAAGGTTGCATCGGGGGAACCATCAGAGTTACGACGAGCAACCCCACGTCCTGAGATGGCATCCGTGAAGCTGCCTGAGACGAGAATCTTGTTGTCTGTCTGCACTGCGATGGAGCGGACCAAGCCGTAGAAGTGAGAGGTAAAGGTGCTGTCAATAGCCCCTGTTGAAGTGAGTCGAGCTAGGCCTATTCGGTTAAGCCCACCAAAAGTGAGGAATGTGCCCCCGACGAGGAGAGCACCATCAGGCTGAAGCGCAAAGCACCAGACTGAATCTCCTGAGACAAGCCCCATGCTGACGAAAGAAGTATCCACGGAGCCATCAGCATTGAGACGGGCGATGCCACGGCGAGCGATGCCGTTCACCGTCGCGAACTCACCGCCAATCATCACTTTGCCATCTGGCAGTTGAGCCACAGCTAGCACACGTCCGTTGGCCCCGGCTCCTGCCTGTGACTGCACAACCGCAGAGTCGTTGATGGAGGCATAACGACCTCGGGTAAGAGCACTGATTGTTGTGAAGTTTCCGCCCACCCATGTTAAGTCTGTCGAACTGCGGGAGACGGTATTAACAGCGTTGTTCGGAACAGGTTGCCATGTAGTGTCGAGAGCGCCGGGACCGGGAGTGCCGACACCTGCAAGCGAAATGGTGAAGGCGGGCGTTGTTGGATCGTCGCTATTGATCGTAACTGTGTCCGTCTTAGAACCCTGAACAGTTGGGTTAAAAGCCAACGTGAAGGACGCGGCCCCACCGGGAGCAACAGGGGATGAAGGCGGCGTTGGGATTGACCAATTTGTTCCTGTAGGAGTGCCTGTGGAGGTCATTAGCGCCGACGCAATCGTGAGGGTATCTAAACCTCGATTTACAATGTTCACAACTAAGTTATCGGCAACTCCTGTCTGCGTAGAACCGAAGTCTAGGGTGCCGACACCACTGGTGCGAACAATGCCTTCAACGGATACCTCGATAGCAGGATCAACGACAAAAGACACAATCTCTTCGATCATGCCTTCGCTATGCGAGTCAGATGGGAAGGCTCGGGCACGGATCAACCCTGTAACTAAGTCAGGCGTGATTGTGGCTTTCCAGCCTCCGTCAATGCGGGAAACTGTGATTCCCGTAGTGACATAACCTGCACCTATATCTTTTTCAAAAGTGACACGTTGTGCTTCCTGAGTTGCCCCTGACCGAAGCCACTGGACTTCAGAGAGGCTTGACACGCTCAAGACGTTGGATGCAGGGTCATTGTAGAGCCTAGCTACACCATTGCGTGTCAATGCGCCTACTTGCGTCATAGCTCCGCCGACGAGTATTTTACCATCCTCTTGCAAGGCACAGGCATGGATGGCTCCGTTGGCGTCTGGGTTAAAAGCTGCTTCGAGCGTGTAGTCATTCTGGAGACGTGCGACACGGTTGCGGGTCGTTCCGTCAATCGTGGTGAAGTCTCCTCCCAAGATGATCTTGCCATTTACCTGCGTGACCAAAGTGCGGACTGTGGCTGAAGGGGTTGGCGTGCCCGTTATGAGTGTGCCATCAGCTTCAAAAAGAGCTAGCTTGGCTCTCACAGAACCACTCACCATGTTGAAACTGCCTCCTGCGATCACCTGCCCTGCGGCATCGAGATTGACGCAGATGCCTTCAGCATCCAAGCCTGCGCCGGGGTCGAAGCTAGTGTCGGTGGTCCCATTGGAATTGAGTCGGGCGATGCGGTTAGGGATCATGGTGAGAGTATAACCTCTTGAATCAGTTCGTCCAGCCTACTTTGAGGTATGGTAGTGAGCCAGTGTTGGGTCATTTGTTGCACCATTGGGTGCTCTAGCGTCTTGTAAAGGTGAAGCCAACCTCGATAGTAGTTCTTGATGCGGGCATCGTTGCAGCTTGGGTAAGAGCGTTTGGGCCAACAGAAGCGGTGCATCCAACCCATTGCAGGGTGACATAGAACCTGCCCTCTTTGCTTGCGAACCTTTTCAGCGAAGAACCACTCTTCGGCTCCGAACCCTTGGAAGTTAGGTAGATTGGTTGGAAAGTGCTCACGCCAAAAGGAGAAGCACCCCATGCCTTGCATGTGTATCTCAAAAGGCTCAGTGCCCTTTACCCCAACTTCGTCAGTCCCCCAAGTGCCAAAATCCTGTCCTCGCCACACGGGATTCATGTGAGTCGAACGAGACTTCAGGCAGTTGTAAACGAGCGGGCCTGTGAGTTGACTTCTTGATCCTTGGTTCGCCTCCCACCATTCCAAGAGTCTGTCGATGAAGCCAGTCTCTAACAGCACATGGCAGTCCAGCCCGAGAACAACATCCCCTGTGGCGTGTTTGAAAGCATCATATTTGACAAAACTGCTTTGGCGATCTTCGACATGAATCCATCGGCTGTTCGGGACTGAGGTGAGAAACTTTTTTGTGGCTTCAAGATGAACCCCGCTAGGGCTGTTATCGAGCACCAAGAACTCCGTGTCCTTGGGTAGTTTATGGTGCATACGAAGCGACTGGACGGTGAAAAACACGCCGTCGTAGTCATCGTAGCACGCCATTGAGATGGTGAGTTTCATGGGCTAAAGCGTCCGCAGATCAAGCTATTTAGGTCAAATATACCCAAGCATTTATCATCGTATTTTCCTTTTCCCTCTGTGCAACCTTCGTTCAGCAGAGCTATCGGGTTTAAGCTAAAAGGGGGGACACACAAATTTATGATACGCCATCCGCCTGACTTTTCTGGATTAGCGTTTATACCCCACGACGTAAAGGTCGTAGAAAGCAAAAATCGACATCCGCTATCACTTAAATTAAGCAGGCTTTTAGATACTTCTTCATTAGTTAGGTGTCCAAATAGGTCGCGAACTAAGACCACATCGCAAGCGGGAAGTTTAGAAGAAGATATGTCTAGCACTCTAAAATCAACTTCAGGGTATTTTTCTTGGTTCCTTTGGATTACCTGCGCTTCTATGTCCGCGCCAACATAAATAAACCCCGATAAATCTACTTTCGACATCCAATTAAAATCCCCACAAGGTATGTCTAACACAGACTTAGCTCCAAGCCATTTAAGTATGTGGGGTAGGAAAAAAGAAATACGTTTGGTGTTTTTCAATTCAGAGCCGGGGCCAGAAAAAGATTCAGAACTCCCCCATAAATTTTCTGATATTATTCTTTCGGTCCACATAATTATGGCTCTGCCGTTGTCGTGGTAGGTTCTTCCGTTGTCGTGGTCGTAGTCGTGGTTGGCTCCTCAGTTGTGGTAGTAGGCTCTTCCGTTGTCGTGGTCGTTGTTGGCTCCTCAGTTGTCGTGGTCGTTGTTGGCTCCTCAGTTGTGGTAGTCGTCGTCGTCGTGGTAGGCTCTTCCGTTGTCGTAGTCGTCGTCGTGGTAGGCTCTTCCGTTGTCGTAGTCGTAGTTGGTTCTTCCGTCGTCGTGGTAGGCTCTTCGGTTGTCGTGGTCGTAGTGGTCGTGGTCGTAGTGGTCGTGGTCGTAGTGGTCGTGTTGCTGGTATCCGACCAATCTCCCACAATGAACATGTCCCCGTCTTGGAGCATCTGGATGCCGTTGACTTTGCCGGGGTTTGACACGGTTCCGACTTCACTGGTAAACCCTGCGTCCAAGGTGCCATCAACATTCAACTGTGCGAGGTAGGGTTTAGCTCCACCGCCAATAGTGGTGAAGTCGCCACCTACCATGATCTCACCGTCTGAGCGCAAGCCCAAGCAGCGGACAACTCCGTCTGCGTTAGGGTCGAAGGTAGCGTCAATAGCACCAACTGAGTCGAGTCGGGCGATGCGGTTACGGGCAGAACCAGCGACACTGGTGAAGTCTCCGCCAATGATAATCTGCCCATCAGTCTGAACAAGCACGCAGCGGACGATGCCGTTAGCGCCGGGATCGGTGTCGAAGGTAGCGTCCACGGAGCCGTCTGTTGCATCCACTCGGGCGATGCGGTTGCACGTCACGCCATCGACCACAGTGAAGTCACCGACGATGATAGCCTTGCCATCTGGCTGGTATGCGATGCCGTAAACGGTGCCGTTGGTGTTGGCATCCCAATCTGGATCAACCGCGCCGGGGGCTGTTGGGTTCTGACTCTCTCCGGTAAGGTTGACGGTAAAGGGGTTCTCGTTCTCATCGCTGCTGCCAATCGTCAGGACCGCCGTGCGAGTATTTGAGATAGTAGAGTTCTCTTCAGGCGCAAACCGCACCGTAAAAGGAGTGAAGCCTGTTGGGGCTAGCGTTGTTACCAATAGACCGGGGTCTACGATAGAGAAACTTGGGTTGTCCTGCGTGATGCTAGCCGTCAACAGTCGGAGAGTGTCGTTCCCAACATTTCGGATGTAGAACACTTCGTCAGACGCACTACCTGTGGTCACGGTTCCGTAATCAACTGTGCTACTACCATCAACCAGAATAATGTTGGTAGGAGCTTGGACCAACTCAACCTGAATCTCCGCAGCGACTCCAGTGCCCTGAACTTTTATGATGTAAGCCGTAGCAGCGTTGGTGGTGATGGTGATCCTAGCCCGCTTCAAACCTGCTGAAGTCGGAGTAAAAAAAATGTTCCACGGGGTCGAAGCGGATGGGGACAAGGATACAGGCAACTCCCCAAGAGTGAAATCGTTGAAGGTCGTATCAGTTGTGTCCCCCACAATGTAGACGGCTTTTACCGCAGAGAATCCCGCTAATGTCTCTAAGCCAATGTTTTCCAGTGTGAGAGCTAAGGTCGATTGCACACCTACCGAAGTTCCCCCTTCCACGTCGGGAGCCGTCGTCAGAGATGAAGGGTTACTATTGCTGATGATCTCCTGACCCTGATTTTCAATTAAAAGCTCTGGCTGGGGGTCTGTGAAGGCGATGCAAAGACGGCTAGTTTCCGAAAGGAGGGGGTTTGCAGCTTCACAAACGAGCTTGGCATAGTAAGCAACTCCGGGAGTGGCTCCCGTTATATCCGTAGTGGTCAAGGTTGGAGAAGCGCCGACCGCCAAATTCCGCGTGTGCGTGCCAATCGTCTTGGCGTTATAGTCACCCAAGAAGCCACTGCCAAAGTTTGGGTCAGTAGATACCGAAAGTTTTAGGGTTCCTGTCACCGTTTTTGCATTGACGGTTCCCGATAGCGTGAACCCACGCACTGTTCCAGCAGTCTGAGTTAAGTCGATGTTCGTAGCCACACCCGCCGTGCTAGGTGCGTTGACATAAAACATGCGAGTCAGATAGCCGCCTTGGTCGGGAGACACCGTGACACGGGCTAATACTGTTGCAGGCCAACGTGGTGGAGTTGTCGCAGGGTATTCTGCGTAGAACTGGGTATCTCGAATAAATAAATTCGAGTGCAGGCAGGCGGGGATACGGATGCTCAACTCAGACCCTTGGAAGACAATCTCTGTCTTCAGCATGGGTGTTTCCGAAGGGATTAAGGGGGATACTGCTACCCAATTTGCAGAGTTAAAAGTCGAGCCAGATGTGTGAGCTACGGTGCATTTGTAGTAGGTTGGGGAACTCCCAACTACAAGAGTGATATATGCACCAAGGGCATAGACCGTAGAGGGTGCCCATACCGTGCCTGTATTCCAGCCCGAATCCCCATTGAACACGGGTTTTGCAAGCGTCCAGCGTTCAACCAAGGTGTAATCGCAAGGCCCATCAAACGCATCTGCTAACCAGACAGGGAACCAAGAATATCTGCGGACTGGAGAGTACACATTGCTTGGATCGGAAAGTATTGCTTGGATGTAGATGTAGTTGAGAACTCTCGGCCAAGAGTAGTTGTCACGATAGAAGAGAGTCCTCGAAGCCACCCCGAGATTGGCGTTGCCCGCTAGTCCTGCGGCTTTTCTTGTTGTGGACGTGGACCAAAGTGAGTTGCTCGGGTCAACAGTTTTGTAGCTTCCCGAAGGATCGACCACCGTGCCTAGTGTGCCAGCGGCTACTTTCTGGCTTACCGCTCCGCGAAGCTGGTTCGTGTCCAGATCGACGGAATACTGCGTCTGCGTGTCCGTGATCTTCTCCCGACTCACTTGGACCGCTACATAGAGGCTGTCGAGTTTTGGCTCGCCGATTTTCTGTTCCTGCGTTGCAGTGATAGCATACCCCGTTGTGTCAATCGGAGGATTTGGGGGAGCAGGATAAGTCGTCGCAGGGTTAGCAGGCAGCGCCACATAGTCTGCTCTCGGGATGACAAAAGTCTGTGTGATGGACTTCCACTGCCCAGAGTCGCTGATCTCATAATTGTAAAGATTCTGAGAATCTTGGTCAGCTACATACCAACGCTGGTAGTTACCTTGCTCGTCTGCTTGCGTCTGGAGGCAGAACTTGTGGTTCGGCCAAGACTTGAGCTTGGAGATGGTATCATGCGGTGTCCCGTAAACAGGGATTGAGTCATTGGGCGACTGGACGACATTGAAATTCTCAACAACGAAAACATCCGTCGATAGCGGAGTAAATGGAACCCGTTGAGCGGGCAGTAGCTTAGAAGCGGAATTTGCAAGTGCCATATAGGGAGAACCTACTCTGTCTTCAGCGCACTAGCAAGTAATCCCGAACTTGGTGTTGCAGGGTCACGATGTCTCCTTCATTGGCAAAGCTGTAGTCAATCAGATCGCGAGAGACACCTGCTTCCGACGCATGTTCCATCTGAGGAGCACTGGCGCGAGTGATCTCTACGACGACTCCTCCCATGTTGCGGACCAATTCGGCCTCATTGTCGAAGCGGATGTCATCTATTACGATGCCCCGAATAATGTCGCTCTCGACATCACCAAGCAGCGTCTCTAGCCGAGCACGTCCTGCACGAATCCAGATGTCACCGCCAACCATGTTGCGACCCCAATCAGTTCCCAAGGTCTGATACACTTCGCGTAGAGTTTTCCCACACAACTCGGGCGGACGAGCCTCTTTGTCGGTGACGCTAGTGAGGCATCGCACCATTGCCTTCAATGGCTCGGCAAATGACATTCGATCATATCCGATTGAGATAAAGGCGTTCGCTGCGGTAGTCTTTCCTGACTGGGCAAGTCCTGTGAAGGCAATGATTGGGTTTTTCATATTTTTGATCGTATCCTATCGCCATAACCGAAGAGCAAACCAAATCAAGCAAACTTTGCCGCAATCACATCCGCCAGTGCTTTGCAAACTGCAAGGCGTGTCGTCGTTGAAAGCATCAAAGTGCGGTCTTCTTTATTGTCGATGAAGCCGAGTTCTACCAACCAACACTTGTCGAACTCCATGACGGCTAGAGATGTGTGCTGTGAATCCTTTTCAGTCTTCACGCCACGGTCTTTAGTCCCCATAGCCTTCACGATGGCGGTATTCAATACTTTGGCAAAAGCTCGGTCATCCTCGCCACGGAAGAAAGTCTCCGTGCCTCTGGCGTTGCCATCTGCGGCATTGCAGTGGAGTGAGATCATGCACACGGCATTGTAGGCTTTAGCGATGTCATCTCGGCGAGACACAGGGCAAGGGTCTTTGTCATCGACTCGGGTTCGCACAACCTTGAAACCTCGGGCTACCAACTCTAGGCGCAGCACGTTGGCATAATCCATGACGATAGCGGCTTCTGTGTAGCCGTTGCTTTCAGCCCCCGAGTCATAGACGAGAGCTTTTCGGTTAGCCATCCCGTGTCCGGGGTCTAGGCAGATGATTTTCATCGGTTCTTTTTGTTCTCCAAATCTTGTTTCCTCTCCTGTTCCGCCGCTAGGTCACAGCTTACAAAGAGAGCGATTACCGTGAGTGCTCCAAAAGACACTAGGGCAAACGTGATACCACAAAAGATGCCGATAAAGTCCATTTAGTAAACCCTCCCCTGAATGATCTTGTGATTGGTAACCTCGTAGTTTCCGTCTGCCTGAGTCTCGACCCAGACGAAGCCATGATTCCAGCGGTTCACGATGGCGTAATCGGGCGACAAATCGCAGAGGCAACCAGTGCTCCAACACGACGAGAGCTTTTTGTTAAGCCCTGTCGATTCAGTGTGCTCAGATGTGCGGTGCCAGTGCCCGCAGATGAGGGATTCTTGCACCCGCATCCAAATGCCGCGAGCAGGATTGACGGGAGAACTCATGCCCTGCGGCAATTCGTGCCCATGATAAATTGGCAGGTTGCCTAACCGAATGAGTGTAAGTGATGGGACAAGCTCAATGTTGAGTTCGTCAAACTTGAGCAACACGGGAAGCTCGAAATCCGAAACGCCGAGGAGCACTGGAGCATTCTTAACCAAGAACATTTCCATGCGTGCTTCATGGTTGCCGATTTTGTAAAGGATTCGCGCATTCGGAAACTGAGCGCGGAGGTGGAAGAGGAACTGACGGATTGCATCAAGCTCGTCGGAGAGCGATCTGCGTGGGTCTTTATCGTGTCGGGATACACCATAAAAATCACCGATGTCTCCGTTGAGGATAACCACATCGGGCTTCTTTTTCTTACCATAAGCAATGGCAGCAGCAACAGCTACTTCATCGTGGTAAGGAATGTGGATGTCTGAGAGAATTAACACCTTCAATGCGCCGCCCAAAACGACTGGCTTGCGTGAGGTCGCCTGAGTTTTTGGCATGATGTTTTTCTGCCAGCCGAGCGGGCGGAAGGCAGATTTATCTGCAATGTGTCCCTTATTAGGGATTCCAATTGCTCCCCGAACGTGCCGCACTGTGTTTCGAGCATTTTCTAGCGATGGAAACACCTTTGGCTTTTCCTTAAACATTACACGGGCAATCGTGCGGTTTTCCACGTCTGGGAAACGTGTGATAAATTCTCTGGCAATTTCGGATTTAGTCATGTGGTTTGTTAGCTGTCGGTTTTTCGGTAGCCTTGTTTCCAGAGCGCGTGGCCCATAATGCGGCCCGCGTGTAAAACTTTTGCTTCGCTCCAATCAGGAGCAAGGTGATGGATAATCTCATGGCACACAATCTCAAGGCGTTTTTTGCCTCTCAGCCGTGAGTCGATCTCAATCGTGCCATCGCTCCAGCAAAGGCCATGAGCGCCGTGTTTGCCGAGTTTGCGCTCTGTGATAGTAGGCGGCTTCGGCATGGGTGATATTACTGTGCCCTGCCAATGGTTAGGGCACGGGTAAATGCCGCCTGTGAATAAAGTTTCTCGCCCGTAGCTTTCCAGCGTCCCTCAACGAATTGATACTCTGTGCCTTCAAGACTTGTCACCGAGGTCGGCGTGTAAAGTGCCGATGAGTTTATTGAGGACTCTGCGCTCGCGGTCGAGTGCTTCGATTTGCAAGAGGCTAGACTCAGTAGCACCAACACTAAGCCGAAGCATTTCACGATCAATTTCATGGAGGCGTTGAAAGGGTTTCGAGGCATTTACCGCTAGCCAAACTCTCAAGGCTAGTTTGATGAGTTCAATAATGCCAATCATAAAAATGGCGCAGGGTCGGGACTTGCACCCAACTGTAGGCTACGGTTTATCAGGTCGCTCCTTACCCTGCATTTGGTTATTTGCGAGAAAACTTGCCGATGAAATCAGCAAATGCCTTGATTGCCTTTTCTGGCTGTTCGCCGGGAATGAAGGCAAAAAGAACAACGAGCGATGTGCAGACGCCAGAGAGAGCGCCAAGCAGGGAGAGCCAGTCGGTAGAGAGTAGGAGTGGTAGTAAGTCTTTCATTTGCGTGGATTACGTTTTTATTGCGTGGATTGCGTTTACTTGCGGAGGTTTTTGATGATCAAAATTACACCTGAAATACAGCCAAGAACGCCAGCCAAGATGCCGACCGCGAGCGATGCCAACTTGAGTGACATCTCCATATCAGCGGGCGTTGCCATCGAACTGATTAGCGCGACGACGGAGCCGATATAGGGTGTGGCGTGGTCGTTCATGGTTCAGATTCGCAAACAGAGTTATCGTCAGGGATGAGTTCCAGCACTTTTGCTTTTACGACTTCAGCAGTGGCATCGATGACCAGCTTATTCCGAGTCTCAGCAGCAGCCCCAAAAGCTTCACAGAGTTTTAGGATATTGTTTCGGAGTTGTTCTGGATTCATGGGTTTAGTTGGGTTTCAAGTTGTGAGATCAGTGCTTGACGCTCTTCGTATGGGAGTGCAGCAGCTGCGTTGCCAATACGTTGCACCGCACGCTCATACGCGGTAGCCACATACCCATCAACAGCAAACATGAGGATGTGGGTTAAGTAACTCTCGTCTGTAAAGGCAGTCGAACCTGCTGGAAGTGCTGCATTTTCAGCAGCAACAACTCCAGCTAGTGCATCAGCTTGCTCTTGGGTGAAGGTAAGGTTTAGAGTCATAGATTTGAAAGAAGTACTTTATACTGAGTTCCGTTTACTTTGATGAGTGCTGTGTGGGTGCAAGCTATCACACCAGCAACCGCAGTTTGACCCATGACGTTGATTCTTCCTGTTGTGCCTGCTGGTGTGATGTTGATGTCCACATTAGCTGATCCTGTCCCAGCACGTTCAGCAGATATATTAACTAGTGTGCCAGTGCAATGTAAAGAAGCACGAACATAATTGCTCGCATTGTTGTAGAAACCATAGATGTGGAATCGGTTTGTTACCGTTCCTGCATTGGTGTCTCCACGAATAGCTAATGTGTTGGCTTGACTGTCTCTACGAAGCTGAGTGTCTGCCCATCCGATTGGGTAAGAATTAGGCCAAACACTTTGTTCGGTTATTAAAACACCACCAACCGCAGGCGTGTAATACGCTACATTTTCTGGGGCTTGGCTAGTGTTTAATTGGAGGACAGCAGATTTGCCTGCATCGCTGTTTCCAATCGTAATTTGGGATCCAGAGAGACTGGCATAATACTCATTTTGACTAACCGATACAAAGTTAGGCTGAATAGCAGTCCCACTAGTGTCAGCTTGTATGCTAAGTTGAGAATTTGTAAGACTTGAGTCTCCTCCTAAAAGTAAAGTATTGTAGTTTAAATTTAAGTTGCCAGTCAAAGTGCCGCCAGCAAGAGGCAGAACTCCAAGATTGGTTCTTGCCGCAGCATTGTCTGCAGATCGAAGAAAGGTATCAATGTTAGCGGAGACGTTTGGCATAGGGGGTAAGTCCGTTGGTTCCGTATAGTTAGGAAAGGATTTCGGCTTTGCGATTGGCTGTCAGGATTCCTTCGGAAATGAGAATGTCTAATCCCTGCGAAAGCTCTACTGAATCGTCACGGATACGATCCGCTCCAAGTCCGATCATGCGCCAATAAACCACTTGCGGATTTGTGGATAGCCCGATGGCAATCACTTCGGCTTGGGTGAGCTTCGCTTGCAGAAAGTCCTTTGGTGTCATGCACCATTTAAGTTGGATATTCATAAATTAGTAAACTGCGTTTCCTCCTATATCGACGGTTGGTGTGAATCCAGTGTAGGAACATCTGCCAATAAATGTACCACTGGTGTTTGCTGCTATTGAGCCACCCGCAGGGCGAAGGTCACAGTTATCAGCAGAAAATTGGTTGGCAGTGCCACCACCCCCACCTCCGCCGTTAGCCTGTGCCGATAGCACCAGACAGCCCCTTCCATTTATCGTGATGGTTCCAGCAGATCCCCCGAAGCCGGGACTTTCAAAACCAAAGCCATCGCCACCAGTACTGTCTATGTGGTTAATTTTACAGTCACCAGTTACTATCATATCGCCCCCATTTCCGCCATTAAGACCATTAACCTCTAGTGGATCGCTTCCTGTGCCTCCTTTTGCATATGCAATTAAAGCGCATTGGTTTGCTTCTATGGTAAGACTGGGTGAATTTGTGGCTTGCACCGAATTCACGTTTGCTGGAGTAACTGAAACCGTGAGGTCTGTTGCGTAGTTCCCACGTCCCGAAACATTCTTCAAACTTGAACTAATAGGTCGGTTGCTGACGGTTACATTAAATGTCCCAACTCCAAACTGGATTACAAAGCTCACTCCTACCGCATGGCCCGCAGCCTCGGCGGCTGTGCCTGTGGCGTAGGGCAACGCAGGATTGCCCACGGTTCCCGTGCTATCGTTGCCCGTTGTCTCGACGTAATAGACCTTGGGGGTCGAGATTACTCCAGATACACCCAAGTTTGTTCTTGCCGCCGCATTGTCTGCGGAGCGAAGAAAGGTATCAATATTGGCGGAGACGTTTGGCATAAAAGGTCAAGTTAAGGAGTTGCGTAGTAATCGCTGCCATCGGGTGTGCGATAGTCGGCGCTGCCGTCTGGAGTGAGGTAAGCGTCACCGGGAAAGCCGCCGCCCAAAGCACAGGCGATCAATATCTGTTGGAGGAGCGTTTGTTCCCGAGTGCCCACGTATTCTGCTTCGATAACCGCAACGGCTTCGGCAATCTTTGCATCGGAGGCATAGGGAGAGGCGGTCATGCGGTAGCAGCAAGAACAAAAATCTGGGACAAAATGCCCTGCTTGGTAGTAGCCAATATGCTACCACCAAGGGCATCGATTGTGTTCTGCATTGGGTCTCCGCCAGCCGCATTTCGATTTGCCAAAGCCATAGCGATCTGAACATACAGACCGTATTCTTTGGTATCGACGTAAGATTGACCGATAACCGCAAGGGCTTCGGTAATCTTACCTGCGGAGGCGTAGGGAGATGCAGTCATAATTAGCGTCCGTATCCGGCTTTCTTGATTTCGGAAGCGAGGGTAGTTCCGCCATCTTCGGCAGGCTGAGAATCGCTTGATTCCTCTTCCTCTTCCATATCTTCAGTCTCTTCTTCCATCTGCGAGAGCTTTGCCCCGTTGACAGACTGTAGGGTAAGCTTTCCGCCTTTCATTACCATCGAAGCGACGATATCAAAAGGTTTTCCTTCTTCCATGTCGTCAGGAGGAGTAAAACCCTTGGGTGGAGCGAAAGAGATCACCTCATCAAGTTGTTCTTCTTCGCTCATTGCTTCTTCCATACCCATTGCTGGCATATCCATTTTCATTGGTGACATAGTCTTAGAATTATTGGTTTAAGTAAAAAAGGCAGGGGCTGTGATTAACAACCCCTGCCCTAGTTTAGCCTACATTAGTAGGCAGGGCAAGCGGAGCCAACGATGCTTGGGCAACGCTTGAAGCGGACGACGTAGCCGTATTGGACCTTGATAGGTTTCCAAGCAGCATACAACTGGGCAGCCCAGAAGCCCTGATTTTCCATCAGGTTGTCAGTCTCGTTCGGGATGTTGCGCCACACGACTTCACCGTTGTAGCCGAAACCAGCGAACTTGGTGTCAGCACCAACCGAAGAGCGGGTCTTCGGAGTGAGACGATGCACTACGTCTGGATGCCAGACATAAGCGTCTTCGTATTCAGCGGTGAGGTAGGCCGGATTAAGGACCAGCTTCGTGCCGATAGAGGCGGAGGCAGTGGTGTAGAAGGGAACTTCTACCCATGCGCCACCAGTGAAGTTGAAGCGGGGCATCTTCGTGTCGATGATGTGCATAAAGCCACCATACGACTTGTCGACGGACCACGTTTTGAGCAGGGTAGCACCTTCAACGCCCTTGCCCATTTCCGCGAAGCGGAAGTCTTCACGGATAGAAGCATCGCCCTTGATAAGAGTGCGGTGAGCTTCATCCGAGAGGATGAGAGGAAGGACTGGACCACCGTCGCGCATAGCGTAAGGCTCCTTGCCCATACCGTCGCGAAGACCACGGGAGCGGATCGAATCAAGAAGGTCTTGGTTGATCTGGTAGGTGGCTGCGCTAGCAGGCATGGTTGTGGAGTTACCTTCGGTGAGGGAACTGTTGAACACGATTTTGTGTCCAGCGGCTTTGAAGAAGTGGTCCTTGTCAGCGTCTTCCCAGAGGTCAACGATGGTGGCGACGAATTCTTCGCGCTTACGGGTCACCTGTTCGGTGAAGTTGTATGCGCTCCAAGCATCGTCAAGACAGATCGTATCGGACTTCTCGACACGCTTTTCAGCGGACCAAGCAAGGATGTCGATAGCCGAGGTGGTGACACCGGGGCTAGGCGTACAGTTATTTCCCGTGCCGTCTTCAGCTTGGACTTCCACCCAGCCTGTACCGCCAGTGCGGTTAGACCGCTGGATGACAGGAGTGGTGAAGTTGTAGCCCATGCCTTCAGGAAGGGTTTCCTTCTTGATGAGCGCGGAAACGCGACCTTGGTCACGCTGGATGTGGTAGATGTCGCCTTGGATACGTTCAGCATCGCGGGCGAAGATTTCATTAAGGTTAGCCATAGTAGTCGGGGGGTTTTGGGGGTTTTGGTTTTCGCCCCTGATGCTCGATTATCCGATACAGCAAAAGGCGAGATTGGGTCTCGTTGCGTGCATCGGGGGAGCGACCCCAACTCTTGTTAAGCTCTTTTTGCTTGTTCTAAGGATTGAGCGTTTCCTTGCGACAAACCGCGCTGTTTATACTCAGTGTCAGATATACTGCTTTTCTAAGTATGTGTCAATAAAAAGAATGAGCCTCTCTGTTTTTAGCAAAGAGGCTCACTGCGTCTGACTATTTATTTTAGCGTCTGCGAGTAACTGCTCGAAGCTCGTCTTCCAAATTAGACCCACCGTCGTAGTCATTGCTAGCCGATTTTGGTGCCTCGGAGCTATCTGAAGGAGACGCGACTGCTTTCCCACGGGCTGCAAGGGAAGCTTTCACGGTCTTGAGTTCGGCGACAACCTCATTGTATTTGGTAATGAAGCCGGGTAGCAGAGCACTTGCCTGCGCCTGATACGCTGCCTCCATAGGCTTTTCAGAGATGTCATACGGTTTTGCCGCTTTCACCCGTTCAGCCAGTTCCTTGTTGTTGAACAGCCCTGTTGCCTTGAGTTTAGATTCAAGGGTAGTATACATCTGCTCCGCTGAAGCACTAAACTTCTGCTCGATCTCTTGAGCCTTCTGGCTGCTTTCCAGTTCCTCCTTGCCTTTGAAAGCGTTCTGAATCTCCAGAGCCTGAGCTTTGAGTTGAGCTTGGTTCGGATACACCTCTTTGTGAAGTCTGTCCGCTGCACGCATTACGATCTCGATGGCGTGCGAGTCAACGTCTTCTGTGGACTCTGCCAAAGCCGCTTTGATTGCCTGCGCCCGACGAAGCGTATTCGGCTCGTCAGTAGCCTTGAGCAAAGCGTCCACATCGATTCCCGCAAACTCCGCAACCTCTTGGATTGCACTTACCTGTTCGTTCCACGGCTCGGTGACGTACTTCTTGAAATCGGGAGACTCTTCGACCTTGTATGCAGCACGGAACTGACGCAGTTCATTGAGTTCAGACTCAACTTCCGCAGGAACCTTCTCTGGTGTAGCCCGCAGCTTTTCAACTTCTTCCTTCAGTGCCTCATACTCAGGCTTGAGTTTGTTGAGTTCGTTCTGGCTTTTCTTTAGCTCAGTCCAGCGGGCCTTGGCTTCTGGAGTCCTGACATCCTCAGGAACCTTCTCTTCGGAAGGAGCCTCTTCAGTAGTCGGCTCCTCTTTCTCCGAAGCTGCATCGCCTTCCCAAGGCTGCTTCTCGCCGCTCGCTGCTTCCTTAGCTGCGGTCTCGGGCTTCTTCTCTGGAGCCTTTGGCAAAGCAGCCTTGGCCTTTTGAGGGGCTTTGCCGCTCTTCACCTCTGAGATACTGTCCGAGAGTTCACTCATCAAGTCCATGCCCCCAGAAGGTGGTGGAGCCGAGGAGATAGATGGGCTAGACGATGGTGCCGCTGGAGCGGGAGATGCTGGTGCTGGCGTTGGGGCCGTGATTGGTTCTGACATAGGTATTAGGGTTTGATTTTAGAGAGTTTAATTGCCTTAATTTCGTGACCGTAAGACTCAAAATCTCCGGCTTCATCCTCACTAAAGTCCGTATCGTCTTCGCTATTCACGTCGATAGCCATACGCTTGAGCATAGAAAGGGCTTTGTTTACTCCGATGAGCATGTGCATATAGTGTGCAATCGAAGTATCGTGATGCACCGTGGGAGTTAATTCGGGCAGCACTGACGGTCTGGACAAATTCTCTACCATAGTCATTGCTGACTTCATCACGGGATCAGACAAAAGCTCTTGGAGTCTCCCAACAACTTCTTTGTTTTGCCTGAACCTGTATATTTCTTTAGACGCTTGAAGATGAGTAGTTATCATTTACCCTTTCAGTTTATCGAAATATGCTGGGCTGTCTAGCACGAATGTTCGTGGTTACCTACTTTGGCTTTTCTTGACATCCAGAGCAAGTTTCACATCGTTTGCCGCCAACTGCTGCCTGTGCCGTTCAAGCATGATCTGAGTCTCGGCCTTGGTCTTCTCGATCACAGCATCGTCTTTACTTGCCGCTCTCGCGTTGGCATCGACCGCTGCTGCAAACAGACCAGCGGGTGTTCCACCATATTGAGCTTCTGGAGCCTCTTGCCCTTGGGCTTCAGCCTGTGCTTCTGCCGCACGTTGATCTTCCGCGTCAAGGTGCTTACGGCTATTCTTGATAAGTTCACCAAGTTGCTGCAACGCTTCTTTGAACCTGCGGTAGTCTGCGTTGTTCGGATCGATGAGTGGGAGATGGTCGTTGATGCAATGCTCCCAGATAGGCTGCATCTGGTCGATGGCTGAACGCAGTTCGATCTGCATCTGAGTAAGCTGAGTATTGACTTGGTAGAGTTCTTCCAAGTGCTTGTCGATATGCACCACATGGTCTTGGTTCGGCTCAAACGCTGGCGGCTTGCCAAGAGACATGAGGCTATTCTCAAGCTGGGCGACCTGAGCATCGACAGGTGGTCTGCCTCCTTCCATATCAGGAACGAGCATCTTCGCAATCTGCGTTCCCGCGTAGCTAGCTGCGGTCATGCGGTCGAGGATATTCTTGCCCTTGGCATCGAGTCTCGGCCAAAGGGTCTCATTCAAGATACTGACAACTGATCGGCGCTCACTTGCACTGCCTTTGCCAAGTCCTGTATTTACTTCAGCAGCCCTTACGTCTAGCTTGTAAAGGGCTTCAAGAGGAATCCCGCGAGCGACAAGACGCAGGCGGAGTTCGTGGATTTCCTTCCCGCCCGGGTCTGTAATCAAGTAGTCCTCTCTCGACACTCGGGAGAGCACACATCTCAGATGCCGCTCCCACGCTGCCATAAACATCGAGAACCCGCTCGACTGCAAAGCCCCCGATTGCTCCGTCTCAGTCTGCACTTGATACTTGGTCTTCTGAGTTCGGTCCATGCCGCTTGCCGCTGACGGGGCAGACGCCGCAGCCCGTGAACGGAAGATACCTTCCAGAGATTGGATCGCTGGGATGAGGTTCTTGCTGAAGTCAGGTGTCTGAATCTCTTGGAAGCTTGTCCCATCGGCCATGAGCATATACGGACCCATTGGTCTGATCATCTGCTCGACGTTCGCGTCCTCGTTGCTGGTGGACAAGTGAGGAGTCGAAGCGATACAGGCTTGATCGAGGAACTTGTTGAGCAGACGATTCTGCCCAGATGTTGCAGGGAACAGGCGATAGCCGACCCCACGAATAGACTGGAAGTCACCATTGCTCCCGACACTACCAATGAAGGATGTGATCAAAGACGAGATGTCCTTGAACTTGCCCTCACACTTATAGAGCCAGTCGCCTTCACCATCATACCGTGCCAGATAGTGGCTTACAGTTCCATCCAGTTCTCGGACATACCCGTGGATGACCCGCACAGTGTTTGCCGTCAGACCTTGGGAAAGGTCGTTGTTTTTCCATGTCTCGGCGACTTCTTGAGGATCGTTCGCGTTTAGCCCGTGTGAACGTGCTGTCTCCTTGATAGTTTTGAGGATCGCGTCTTTGTTCCAATACTTCTGCTCGTCCTCAAGAGGCTCTTCGGCGGTGATCTTGGAATACAACTCGTCGGGCCTCATCATATCCTCGCACGTTACAATGTCGAGATAGTTGACATCTGCACGGATGCGCCGTGGGAACTTGAGATGTTGAAGACCCTTCACTTGCCATCTCCAGTCGATAGCGTCCGAGAACAGAGAAAAGCCAATGCCCTCTGACACATATAATAGGGAAAGCTGTCCCCACAACGGGAGGAACCCAGACCAGTTCTTGAGCATCCGAGTGATCTCTTCGGCCAATACAGGCTCGATATTTGTGCGCGTCTCGGTATCACCGTATTTAGTTGGTGTCGAACACAGGGTATCTAAAGACTCAAGGAGACGGAAATAAGGCATCTGCGCCTCTTCGACCGCTTGAGCTAGTTGCCCGAAATTGATATTGCTTCGACCAGACAGCCCAGCAAGGCGCTCCCTCTGGTTGGAATAAGGGGCTTCTCCATCGATAGCAGCTTGGACCATTGCCCGCTTCTGTGAAGACAACAGGTCTTCATTAAATAGTGTCTGGTGGATTCTGGCAATGTCTGCTGGAGACTTTACTCGTCCGCGTTTGATCAGCGTCTGGTCGTCTTGAGAGACTACCGCTGGAATGGCTGTAGCTATGCTTTGTGATTGCTGGACTGAGTTTACCATATTCTGTTATGGTAATAGAACGCCCTTATCTAGTCAAGCTAGCAGATGTCCCCAGTTTCCCGAAGCATCTTGGCAAACAGCTTCTTATACTTTTTTATGGTCTCGGGCTTTTTTCCAAACCCCTTTTTTGGGAAAGTCCCCTTTTTTGGTCGTCCACCATTCCATCTCCCATTCTTGTTGTTTGCCGTTCTGCAAAGGAAACACCGTGTATAAGCCCCAGATACCAAGTAGTGCCCCCACACCATCCTTCTGCTGCCTCCACAGTCGCAGATGCAATCCCAGTATATATTGTTGTATGCGTCTTTCCCACAACAGGCTACTACGGTGAGAAGGCCAAACTTCATGTTGACCAGATTCTTTGCGCGTTCGGGATGTCCTACTATTTTGATCATACGTCGTCTAAAGAACAGGGTATAAATTTGTGCCGCATTTTTGGCGCTACTCGATTGAACTCTTTACGCAGGCATCCACACGATTTTGATCGACCAGACACCAATGATGAATACAGCACTTCTGGTCTGACCTCACCACAGTCACACACGCAATACCATAAGGACGGATGTGTCTCGGCCTTGGTATCGTGGACTTTTTTATTTTCTAGAATTACGGTCCATCTACCAAACCGTTTGTTGGTGAGATCGATTTTAAGCTTCATGGTAGAAACAGTAGCTACAAGCCCAGCCTGCTTTATATTTTTTCAGCGTGTTAAATTCCTCGCACTTTGGACAGTCTCTTTTTGTGCCCTCTGCGTCCTGCTCGCAAGGGTGATCGGGTTCTTCGGTTTTTAATTTTTTAGTCATTAACTAATATGGACTTTCGTTTAGCACTTGTAAAGGGCCTTTAGCAAAAAATTTTTTATGCCTCCCCGCTGCTGCGCTCCGCTGCGCTTTGGGTGCCGGGGGTGCCGGGCGTGGTCTCTGCTGCCTGCTGCTGCTGCTGCCTGCTGCTGCTGCGTGCTGTGCTGCGTGCTGCGTGCTGCGTGCTGCGTGCTGTGCTGTGCTGTGCTGTGCTGTGCTGCCTGCTGCTGCTGAGATCGTGAGATCGTGAGATCGTGAGATCGTGAGATCGTGAGATCGTGAGATCGTGAGATCGTGAGATCGTGAGATCGTGAGATCGTGAGATCGTGAGATCGTGAGATCGTGAGATCGTGAGATCGTGAAAAGAAAAGTAGTGTTCAAGTGAATACCGAAATCGGTTAACTACAGACAATCACTGTAATGTAAAATGCTAATTCACTGATTCACAACGAATTACGCTGATGAGACGCAATCTCAGCACAGGTCCGACTCACCGTCTAGGGAATACTCGCATAGGGGATCCGAATTTTCCGTTGTTGCCCATCCGAAATTTATCGATACCGCAGGTTGCTCTTTATCGAGGCCTACTGATTTTCGGAAAAGGTCGTTGGCCGTTTTGAGTTCGCCCCAGTTTTCCGGTGCGCTGAGTGTGTCTTTCGTGATCACGCTTTTAATTTTGCCGTGGATGTACTGGGACAGTAGGACTTGGTTTTCCTGAGCAATTGCCTCGCGATTGTCTACCAAAAGGGTCGACAATACCTCATTTTCTCCTTGTAATTTTTCTCCCTTTTTCTTTGTTTTTCGTGCAGCGATTCGCCAAGCCGAGTCACGATGCCTTTTTACTGACAAAGTGCTGGGGCTTAGATTGTAACGAGCACAGATCACTCTGTCAGGAACTCCCCGAATTGAAGCGGTTTTTATGTCTGCCCATGTCTCTGGCGAAAGGTGTACTGGCATCTTCATTGTCTACCAATTTAGTGGGGCACTAGCCAATTGTCTACCAATTTGATGGGGAAGCCGGTTACCGGATCACACGACCACACGACCACACGACCACACGACCACACGAGCACACGACCACACGACCACACGACCACACGACCACACGACCACACGACCACGCGACCACACGACCACGCGACCACACGACCACACGACCACAGGATCACACGCGCTCTAGACCACAGGATCACACGCGCTCTAGACCACAGGATCACACGCGCTCTAGACCACACGACCACTCGAGATCACGACCACACGACCACACGACCACACGACCACACGACCACACGACCACACGACCAGAGTGCTCTTTTTTATTTTTAATATCGGCGCTTTTTCCTCCATGCCCTACGGGGCAGCGAAGATCGCACAATCGCACCTTTTGCACCTTTTTTAGCGGTTACTTTTCCCCAGCCTGTTTATTTTCTCTTTTTTCTCCATTTTTAAACGTTTTATGGTTAAACAGGCATGTTTATTTTTTCAAATCTCTGTGACTAACTGATAAAAAAGGTGCATAATGTGCTTTTGTGCGATTTCTAATCTATTAATTCTCAACATATTAAAAAATAAAAAAGAAAAAAGAACGAAAAGAGTGGACGGATGAAACTAAATCGGTTAATCTTGCCCTGCCAGATAATAAAAAACAAAAAACGACACCCCCACATGCAAACGACCATCATCCATAAAAGTGAAATCGCTACCGCGTCAAAATTACGCGGTAACTCACCAATCGCGACCCGGTTAGCGGAGTACGCCTTGTTCTACTCTAACCGGGGACTCCCCGGCGACGGACGTATATGTAGGCACTATAGAAGGTTATACAGTGCTCAGGTCTTTGGAGACATAGCCGCCCAACCTTACCAACGCTAGGGTCACTGTGCACCCCCCCCCCCCCCCCCCCCCCCCCCCCCCCCCCCCCCCCCCCCCCCCCGGTTGGGCAACGCCAGACTCCGCATAAAAAACAAAAAAACGAACTCTCATGTATATCATACACCAAACAGCCAAAACCGTCACCATCGCGACAGCTAACAGCGACAATCCAAAAACAGGCCGGGGAATTCAGGTCTGGATTCTGGATGCAACTATGCATCCACATCAAAGTCGCTCTACCGGAGCGGACGCAGAAAATCAGTGCAAGGGGTGCCCGCTCGCCAGCTATGGCGGATGCTACGTGGGCGCGTTTGCCCTTGCTGGCATTTATAAAGATTGGCATTTAATGAGCGCCGAGCGTGCCCGCTCCTATGGTCGTTTTTTGATGGCAAGCTGCGAGACAAAAAACTGGCAGGAAGCACAAGCATTAGGTCTCCGCACGTTTACGACGTGCACAAGCG